>Ga0307513_10002742_pt1 | contig 24228 bp, 15 predicted proteins | sample 15_EM_MG_FD_202174 | JGI IMG/M metagenome (GOLD analysis project Ga0307513, IMG submission 202174) | Populus trichocarpa ectomycorrhiza microbial communities from riparian zone in the Pacific Northwest, United States - 15_EM | ecosystem: Host-associated > Plants > Roots > Unclassified | place...
AATGCTAAGCGAGGTGCAAAGCAAGTGCGGGGTAAGGGGGAGAACCGAACTTCATGAGCGGGTGTCAACGATGAACGGGAACAAGAACCCCAAGGAGGGGAGGCATGCGTGCCTCAGGAGAGGAGGGCAGATGGCTTAACGTCAACTCCTAGGCAGTAGCCATGATGGGGGAAGAGAGGTGGGTGGGGGAAAGTGACGATGATTTCCCATGGTGTTGAGATTTCAATTGCCGGAGGTGGAGGAGAGATGGTTCGTGTCCTCTCTCTCTTGGTCGGAACCAAGCGCCTTATATCGGCATCTTCCCACAACCCTAACCCTGGTGACTCATCACCTCGCGCTACATAAACCTCTATGACTCGTAGTGAGTCATAGCGCGAAATCCATCGATGACTCATATGAGTCATCGCACAACATTCCTTTAACCAATCAAAACTCATAAACCAAATCATGTGCTCAAGTGAGTCACATGCGTGAAACCCATGACTCATAGTGTGAGTCATGTGCGAAAGTCATTACATCATATGACGTCACAATCGTGAGTCATGAAACAATCAACCAATCATAATATAATGATAACTCGCAAGTGCGCAGTCATGTGGGACCTATGAGTCAAGAGACGTCATAGTGTGAAAACCAACATACCTTATGACTAATAAGTATTAGTCATGTGAAATCTGCCTTGCTTAGTCACGATTTGTGACACCCACAACCATTCAAAGAGCATTTACGACTACTGGGATTTGGCCTCTAAATTCCCGTTGTGTTTTGTGAAATGTAGCTCCAGAAAGACATAAGCGGCGGGATACTCAGGGTCTTGTGAAGAACCCACGCAATGCCCAAGATATCAGAAATAAGGTTAAGATGGGTAAGAGTTTACTAGACCTTAGGCTTTTGACACTAGAGGATAGCACTGTGGGAGAAAGAGTGCGCATTAGGGACCGGGTGGTTGAGCTTCTACGCGATCTGGGGCATCAATTAGAAACAGAGATAGCTGAAAAAGATCTCTATCTGGAGACAAACCACTGGCAACGCCTTCAGGGCACAGCATGTCTCTACAACACTACCGATAAGTGACAGCTATCAGTTGCTCAAGTCCTCGACAGAGCAGAGCTTATACGCCTTCGAGATGCACGTATTGAGAAGGATAACAATAAAAAAAAAGGTTCCTAGGACATACCGGGCCAGACAAAAGGTTTCAATCAAGGCCGCACAGAAACCGAAAAAAATACCTCCACCGCATTCTTCTCTTCTTACACCGGATCGGCTGGTTCGGGAGGTGGTCATTGCCAATACTCCTATGGTGATGTTTATCGATTCTGAAGTGGAGGACAGCGAGGATGAAATCTTGAGTGATAGGGAATGGGATGCTTCACCTGAGACTCTACAAAGGCATCCCCCCAGCAGCCCATTTCAGGCTCCAAAGAGTACTAAGCCTGACCGACCCTTACATATGTCCCTCCGCTCCCGGCGGTCTTAGTACACTTATTTTCCTTTCTTGAACCTCTTGATCCCGATATCTTTACCCTACCCCCTCCCCCTCGGCTATATTTTTTAAAAATGTTCTAATGTCCTTCCCCACTGTCCTTTTCTTTTATAGTCACATTCTCCTCTTGTTTCTCATTCTAAATCTTCTCTTAGCTTCTCAATTGGACTTATATTTCTTGAGATACGGAGGAATTATGTCAGCTCTCTTATCGGGACTACGGGTGAAACCCGTGTGTCAGTTTACGGACCTGTGTCAGATCACGATGCCATACGTTAATTGCGGATCATTAATCACGCATGTTGTGCCCCATATGAAGAACGGCTCCTTCGTACCTCCCGCATGTCTTCCCGGGTAGAAGGGGCTATGGACCATTTTGTTGGAGTGAGTGGCCACAACGGGGATCGTATTGTGGGAGATGTAGCCTGGGGCAGGGTGTGCTTATGGAGTTCGTAGAAGATTACAGGTACTAATTGAAATTTGTTAATGGAAATTATTGAGTTCTATCTTTCTTCTGTTGCCCCAAGAAGGCCTGACCACCGTACTGGCATCTCGGGGAGAAAAGCGCTCGAGCCTCGGGGACAAGTCGGCCAGTGAAACACACATTTATGGGCCATCTGTCTAGAAAGAATCCAAGGGAAGCCCGTGACTAGTTCGCACTGTTGGATGCTATTAGATACAGGTATGATACCGCCCACTGAATTGTGGGTGATGTGTGTTAGTGGTTTGGGGGCATTCCTTGGTATTCGTGTCCCCCTTGGGTTAGTCCGTCAGTTGGCTAGGGGACACAATAGTATTCCATCCATATACTTTACTATAACGAAGTCATGCTCAACCAGCCAGCCGAATTTAACCCCCTATCCATTTATGACTATTTCACCTCAGCGTCGCTGTTGCCAGGGGCCCCACCCTTCCCCTTTCCACTCCACTTTTTCCAAACTGTAAAGTTATCCAAGCTTCCAACCACTGCTTTTGGCGGTTCAATTGTACGGGCCTCTTCCAAATGGCGGGCGGTCTCAATGCACCTGCTCACAAATGTCAGGTACTCCCATCCGAACTCCTTAGCAGCCATAGCGCAAAGGCTGTCCTGGTCATCACGGCCTGGGCGGCCGGCACCCGTGAGATTCTAGATGTATTAGCTCAAAAAGTAGATCATATTATAGGACAAAGTAAATTTGGGCAAGAGGGGGAGGGGAGGGTACAGGTTTAGGATTGACGTCAAACAAAAAGAACTTTCCGCTATTCTCATCCTTTCTACGGATGTCAATCCTGGTAACACTAGTAAGCTTGAGCAACTCTGCGACTTTCTGACACTCTGTCTTGACAGCCCGATGCCACGAATCTTCCTCCCTCGCAGACAGGACCCTAGAGTTTTTGGTAACAGGAACGTGTCCACTCCACGGTATCACCCCAGAAACGTGATCAAATCGCTGCACGATCGGCAATGCGGTAAATTTCCCCTGGCCATCAGGCATGAGCGTCACGGTGCCCTCCTCACCCTCCAAAAACTCCTCTACAAGAACAATACCATAGATCTTGAAAAGGTCATCGAGGGTATCCAACATGTCCACAAACCCGGTTATCAATTGAACCCCCTCGCTGCCCCTGCCACGAACGGGCTTAACGATGACGGGGTATGGGAGGTCGTAAACCAGCTCGCTCAGCCGTTCAATCGACCGTGCAGGGTCGCCTTCCAGGAGCCAGCTCTTTGGCATGGAGAAGCCGTGGTGCTGGAGTATCTTGTTCGTCAAGACCTTGTGGTCGACAGCGTCTACAACCTTTGGCGGGTTTGCGATCAGTTTTGTGCAAGGTGGGAGGGCGTTAGTGATGAGCGGGTGGTTGGCAAATAGAGGCGTGTTTGCCCAGATCGTGTTCGCGCCCGCAGCTATGGCCGCCAAAATACCGGGTTGAGTATCGGGGAATGACCAGCCGGTATCGGAGGCCGGGTTTGGATGTGGTGCTGGAGTTATTGTGCTTATGTTGGGATCGTTTAGTGAGTGTATCGCGTAAGCGATGTCCGCGCATGCATCCCTGTAACCTGGTTCCGTACCCTCGGTCAGTGGATTGCGTGTGCGGGGTGTGTGCGCGGGGAGGTGAGGAGGAACCTCCAGGCTTTGGCGGCTTGAATGATCCATTGATAAGGGGTGGTGGAATAGTTTGATGGAGTATCGCCACGCTAGTGTTGCATCGCCTTGCACTTCTACCAAGGAATAGGAGGGTGCGGGGATGCGAGAGATGGCCACGGGCTATTGTTAATCATTGTCGCGGCCTGCCTGATTGGTGGGGTTTTCAGGCGGTCAATTGGTTTGTTCTTTTCCCTATGGTTGGGGTTGATTGAGGTGTGGGGGGCCAAGCGCTGGTCAGTGAAAATAGGTTACCGTAACTCTGTCTCGTGTGCCGGAAACAAAGGGACAACAGCGCAAGCGAATTGCCGTCACCACGGCACTGTAAGCGAGGTCATGCACTTCTGCCTTTTTGCCATCCACTTTCCAAGTCTTCGCACATCATACTTTCCTTTTTAAAGACTAAGTTAGCCTAATCAATTGAAAGTACCCCAAGAAGTCTTTCACCCTCAATATTAATTAGCCGTAACTTTGCTTTTAGTCAGGTAACTCATGTTCTGATTACCTTAAAAAATCCACGCTGAGGCTGAGAACTTGAATGGGTCTTGGGTTGTAAAATATTTAGGTAAATGAATATCATGATTAGAAAGTACTTGAGAACTAGAATCACACATGGTTTAGATACTTCCTTGTTGCTGAGGGATTCTGGTAAGAATTCATGATACTTTATTTTGAGGGAGGAAGTGGCAAGTATTGGGATAATCAAGGTGTAGATGGAATGAAGGATAGTATTTTGGTATCTTAAATTTGAGCGGCTTTGATTATTTATAATAAACTAAACAAAAGGACTCAATCACCATACATATATGTAAAGCATCAGTAACCGCATCCTTCACCGGAAGAAGCCTGTTTCCAGTTGTGCAGCATAAGATCTGCACAATATGAAGATATCTGTTATACCATTTTCCAAAGCCAAACAAGTGTATTAGAAGAAACTAAAGATAACAGGAAAGGAAAATCAAGGAGACGCTAAGTGAAACAATACCAGAAGGAAATACAACCAGCCATCCTCGACAAATACCGGTGGGCCTACACAATCCCTGGCAGTCACCCACTATCACCCGTGGCCGTGTCCTGTCCAGAGCTCTTGGCAGTTCCCCCAAGGGTTCCCGCCTGACCTCAGGACAGTTGTGAACACCAGATATCGTATTAATCCGATAGATAATCGTGAGCCAGGTATCCCACCCTATAGTTAGCTAAGTGAACCTTCGGAAGGGAAATAAGAAAGGAACTCAGATTGCCTCACACTATTACTGCCGTTTCACCTCAAATCTGGTAGAACAGGGATGATGGAGGTCTGGCCTAGCTCAGGGAAAACTGCAGCAGTACAAGCACCGCTATGAAGCTGCTGTGAGGCCAGCGTCTTGAGACGGCGGGAGCAAAGAATGTCATAGGGAAACTGAAGTATGCTGATTGTTCGATGTAGAGATACCATGTACAGAGAAAAAGGAACCCAACTGGGACTAAATATAGTTTGTGGTGGCCACTGGCACAGTTGACCGACATTCCCCTAAACACCGGAAAAGCGAGCCACCCTCGGCCTGGCGGCAGCCCCACTCCCACCAATATATACTAACCTGACATACCGCAATGGGGTTACTCCACAAATAGGGATAGTTCAGAAGCGGATAATTCCACAAGTTTGTGGCCCTGAGTCAGCCTCTTGAACTTCATATATTATGGATTGCATCTTTCCTTACCTATTCATGCTTTCCAATTTAAATGATTCCACCGGAGCCAACCATTTCCATTGAGAACCCCCCCGATCAGACCGTTCCCTATCTTCCGCGCAGAAGCAACAACCTTAAGACAAGCGTCATGGGAGATCAACATACCTTAACCAAACTTTCCACCTCCATCATCCATACCGTGCAGGCCCACACTCTCACAACAGCCATTTGGAAATCCGGAAAGAGAAGAGGGAGTCTCACCATTCGCGAACAATATGTACGTTTTTTTTTGTTTTTTTAGTACGTTAGGTGAAACCTGCCAACTACCAAAGTAGGGCATTAGGTGATCCAATACACACAGAATAACCAAAATTTTGAGGGGGGTAAGTAAGCGTTTTTATTTTTGTGACAAGTTTCTTACACCTGTGAGGAGTGATTAGCCATCACCGTCGGAAGAGGGAGGAGAAATGGCTGTTGTGAGAGTGTGAGAGGTCGCTGCGCTGTGAGTGGAAGAGGTGAAGAAGAGACGGAGAAGGCGAATTATGGTGTCTTTTATAGACTGGAGAGGGAGCCGAGGAGATAGTGAAGCATGTGCTTATCCCATTGTGGGGACGGGTAGCAGCGGGATCGTACGACTGCTCTGGTTTAGTGTGCCGGGGAGGGCAGAGAGGGGGGTTGATAGGGCTACTCTCAGGCATGAGATGGCAGAGTAGGGGTTATACACACAGTTATTAATAGTGGATAACCGCACACCAACGAAAAAATGGGTGGGCAAGGCTAGTTACATACCAAAATATGGAGTTTTCTTACACTAATATTCTCCACGAGTTTAGCATTGGTTGAATATAATCAAGTCTTGTAATGGATCTAACTTACCCAGTTGAAAATTCTTACACCCAGCCTAAAAACGGCATAAATGACGTCCAGCCTACTCAATCCAACCCAAATAGAACTAGGGTCACTAAGGGGACTCAAGCTCTTCTTCCGGGGGAGCTGAGATGCCAGGGGGTGTGGGGGCGCGGGGGGGGGGGTTCACTAATATTGTCTGGAATATTCCTCATAATGCGGCTGTTCTGTAACATAGGTTTTATCCATGGAAGTAACTCCCTTCGAGATTCGAGAGGGAGAATAAAAACGACAAGAAATAATTGCTACAGAATCGAAATGACACCGGATGATGGAGGGGGGTGGGCGAAAAGACAAGTGCGAAAATTTTTCAATACCAGAGTCCGTTAAGGGCACACTCGTCCTGCGCTTCGAAACAGCTTTTGTTGAGAAATGGTATTTTACGTTAAGGGACAGTAGCTTCGTGTAAGCTTTCTACTCACCATTACGGATGTGAGTGTGTACCTGGGGATTGGGATTCAGTAATACCTTACGTCACAAAAGTGGAATAAATAGGCTGTTCGTGTTCCCCTTAGCAAAGTAATTAAATTAATTGATTGTCGTCCGCTGCAAGACAAAGCCCTTCGCTTCCGAATGTTTTTTCTTGGAAGAGAGTGAGTGATATGATGTGACTTGCAAGGAAAAAGCAATGTGGTTTACCTTATTATTCTTGGGCGCTAAACAAGTTATGTGACAAGGGGAAAAAAGAGGAAACATGAACAAGGTTATCTCAGCTTACAGAAGTTGAATGGTTGCGGGCGATTCTCTCTAGGCAGTTATGTTGGTTGAAATTCGCCGGGTGTGGAATGTGAACGAAATTCTTCCTTCTGGGCTCACCTGACCCTGAGATTCATACGAATTCGCTTGAGCTTGACCCCTGGAAGACCCAACCGACCGAAAATCCAGTTTTCCCAACCCAGCCCAATTTAACCCAACCCGGTCCTTCTCCAGTTTATCTCTCTGCATTTTCGCGATACAAACCTCACACCAGCTCTACCAGTCATAATAAGTAGAATTGCATCACAAAAATCCTCTTGTTGCTATCCCAAAAAACTACGGTTATAGAGAGACTTACAGGGAAATTCGATTCCGGTAGTGGTAGGTGGGGGCCCATTTCGCGAAAATTTCTTCAATTTACGTAGGCTGTTCCCAGTCGTAATGGAAGCTACCTGCCAACCAGAGCTAGAGAACACAGGGCAATGTGGCTTCTTGTTGGGCAATTGCAGTACGAGGTTGCGCGCGGGGGAGGAAATGCTCACTATCCAGTCAAAAAAGAGCAAAACAAAGATATATCAAATTTTCTCGTTACGGGGTTAAGTGTAGCTAACTAGAGTATCCTTAAAATAGCAAACTGAATCATTGAGCTCTGTAAGGCGATTGTAGCGAACCAGGCAGCCTTTTTTTTTCCCAGACAAGAAAACAGTTATTATTTTCCCTTTTTCTTCTTGCCCTTCGCATCCTGGTCGTCGTGTGCGGGCTTGTAGAGGGGGGCGGTGGTCTTGGCCATATGTTATTAGAACATTCGGTAAATTATACAGGCATTGCGACCATACCTGAATAGGGATGAAGGGAGAACAAAAAGGAGAACAAACAAACGCTCTCTGATGACAGATTAGCAGCTTCACCTTTGCGGGAAAGTTCAGAACATACACCATAAAATTGAGTCATCTTCTCGCTGAGCTCCTTAGATTCAGAGCTATGTTTAATGCCCATATTGTTGAACCGATCGTCCATCCCCTTGTCCAAATTTCGAAACTTCTCCCCCAGTTTCCTTACCATCTTCTTATCTAGTTTTCCTATCTTCTCGTCTAGTTGTCTAATCTTCTTGTCTAGTTTCTTTCCGATCTCCTCGTCCAGTTTTCCTATCTTCCCGTTCGGTTCTCCGGCTTCTTTGCTGATCCTGGTCTCTGCTGTCTCCATCTTACTCTCAAACTTCTTCAAGAGAACACTAAGAGCTTCGGTAGCACTTTTATATTTCACGAGATCCTAATATTTTTAGTCAAGCTGTCTAAGGACCTATTGTTATGTTGTAATGAGGTTCTACCTTTTGTGCTTCTGAAATACGGTTTATGAGCCCATCATTCTGCCTGGAAAGCCTCTCCCAGGTCATATGACGTCCATCGCTCTCGGATGATTTGCCGTTGGAGAATCGGGATACCTGTTCTGCAACATATTTGCTCTGAGAAAAAAGGTTAGTAGACGTAATCCAACATTATTGATCAATTGGTATCTTACCTGAGTAGTGTGGAATCTTCTGTAAGATCCCATACGGAGATGAATACCGGCAACGAAAAGGTTGTGTGCGAGCTTGAGATGGGACATTTGATTGACCATAGTGGAATGCTTTATCGACGGCGTGCCGTTGTGGTGTAATGGGAGTGAAAGAAATAACTAGAGGATGTTGGTGTGGGTGTAGATACTATATAAACTCCCCAAACTCTTTATTACGCAGTTAAGGTTGTCAGGCACTTGATACCACAAACACGATCGGACCATGCATACTAAAAAGTAGTCAATAAGCACGGGGCTGCTTCTCAGAATGGGGCTCAAAGGTTGTCATACTTCGATTGGCCGCCACTCCAGAACCAGGCATTTGGGTAAATTATACTAGCGGGTTTCTACAACTAGAGTAGTATCTATGAATCGTCATGCGTCACCAAACCTGTGCACTGTACTTATCCGGCTATGAGGGCTCCCGAGGCTTGTGGCAAACAGTACATGCAAATTACTATGCGGGGGAGCGATACGATAAGTTGTCATTTTCGCTAATAGGCGGCTATACAGGAGGCGTGGAGGGAGCCACTAACCCCTATTGCCCATAATCCAAACAATGAGTATTCTTGGCCCGCGCTTATGCCCTTTTCAACCATGCTTCACTTAAATGCTCTCATCTTGGTAAATTACCTCAAACAAAGTCTTTAGAGCCCGTTCGTTGCAGCGTAAAGGAATCAAGAAAGAAAGGGAGAAGAGAAGCACAATCACAATAGGCTCTAAGTGCTGCAGAACATGGAAGAATAGTGGACCAGTCGGCCGCTCTCTCTCCCCGCTAGTTTAGAGCAGGCTAAGAGATATCTCTCTTGGTCCAGGAAGGCCAAAAAACTCCCGAAACTCAATACGCTCTGGAGAAAACCCTAAGCCGACAAATCCTGACCCCTATGGATCTCAAGCAATCAAGAGTGATCCTAAGTCCCAATATCCCATCATCCTCCGTGAGCTCTGAAGCCTACTTTCTCTGCTGGCACCCGTAGGCCTGATGGAACAAACATCATGAAGCCAAATCTCCGATACCTAATGTCCGATCGTAATGGGTATTAACTGTTCGAAATGACGCTGCTCACCACACCCTTCCGATATCTCCTTTGTTCCTTAGACAGTGATCGGGGACGTGCTTGTTTGTGGCTTCAGAAATGCGCTGAGAACTCAGGCATATGGCTTCGGCTTCGGCTTCGGGCATTTTTGTTTGGACGTTCGGGAAAGCATTTCCTGTGCAGGAATGCAGCCATCGGAAGGGAAGCGGAAAGGCTGTAAGGAAAGCTGTAAGGAAAGCTAAAAGGTTGTAAGAGAACTTTACACTCTAAGGGAAAATGATGTTTGTCCTTTCATTGTATCAACCCCAGAGTTCGGCAAAGTTGGGAAAGGAGCAAACTGTGAAAAGAAATTTGTCGCAGCCTTTTGGAAGATAGGGGAACTTTGTCAAAGTATATCTCCGGTCTTTGCCTTAGTTGTTGAAGTAGTCGTCGTTGAGCGTTTCAATAGTTTATTTATAACTAGGTTACAGGAGCGACTACCTATCCGGGCTTGCACAGCCTTACAGCAGTACGTTCCAAGAAGTACGCCAGTCCCAAATCGCCTTGTCCGTAGTACATCTGGAAGGCGTGAGCCTGAGGTTGTTAGTGAAAAAAATTTCCCCACCCGAGTGTGCGATCGTTTTCGTTGCGAGTTGCTTGGCGATTTCGTTTCGTTTCCTCTCATCGCTCGTCACTCGCCTTGGATCGTTTTGCTGTAGAAGTCTAGAGTTAACAAACACAAAAAACCCAATATCATATCCCTACCGGTGTGGAATATGAAAACAAGAATTCATTGCTTAGTTTCTAGTCGCCACACACCATAAAATCACATACCTCGGAACATCTTGTCCAGCGATGTATCAGCATAACCACGTATACCGATATCCGCACAGCTGCATCCCCGCATAACTGCATATCGGCACAGCCGCAACCCACATAACTCCAAATGCGAATAACAACATAGCTGCGGGCCCTATAGGCAATCCAAGAGAATTCGGGTAGTAGGGTGGGTATGGGGTTCGAGATGGAAGGCAAAGTTAGCAAAATGGACACCAAATTTGGCAACAAAGTCAGAAGACTAGGCGGAGAGCAGTTAACCCAAACTTCCGGTCAGAAGGCCTTCGATGTCCAGTCCGTCCATTCCTACAGTAGGTTAGGACGGGATAGACTACACCTCATAGTATTATTTTTTTGAAGTGCTAAGACGGACTGCGCCCGGCTGGGTGACGACCGACCGGGCTGTAGAGGACTATATTTCTAGGTCTTGGGCCTCCGGCACTAGCTCAAGTTGAAATCATACACTTCCCAGCGAATCATTATATTATACCATCATGATATATTACTCGTGCCGTCCTCTAGAGTCCCTGTTGAAAAGACTGTAATTGATTGGGAAAGGAGCAAAGGGGGGTGTCCCCGGCTGTCTATATACAGGAGAGCACCAGCCACTACCTCCCAGGCTCACGCGGCCTCCCCAGCCACGCTACCAGCTGACGTATCATACTCCCCTATAGCAGACCATTCAGGATTTGGAAGGGCGCTCAAATGGTCCCCGGCAATACCCTGCCATTTTCCACCATCCCCAGTAGATCACTTCACAAGCTACTCACACCCCCCCTCTCGGATGGAGGCTAATTTGTTGATCGCCTGACGGAAAAAACGGTTGCCTCAGTTACAACGTTTTATCCAGTTTATGAGGGGAACATTCCGGCTCCAGTTTCATCGCCCAAGTGACTGAAGTCGTCTACTTGATAGGCACTGCGGAGGATGATAGGGTAGCAAGAGCCACTACCTCCCTCGGATGGGTCCGTGTATTTTGTTCTCGTTAAGTACAGTGCAAGGCTGCTCAATGCAAATCAACCCTCCACCTTACTAGTTAGCTTTGCTCAATTGTGAATAGTTAACCTCAACCAACCCTGAATATGACCAAATTCAAGTTTCTCTAAATCACCAACAACCCACAAGTTCAAAGGGTTTTGTAAAAGTCTTTATTTGAGGGTTGTCTAAAGGATTATAGAAGGGGTTTAAAGAAATATTGGCTCCTTGTATGGCTAGAGCAATTTCATTTTTACCCCGGAGCAGAAAGATTAATACAATAAGGTTGACTCTATCAGGAAATATATCGGTCATACTATGCCTAATGCCGCGCAATGGACATCAACGGTCACTGCTCCCTACATTGGCGGTACCTTCTTCAGGCCTAACCACACTAGCTGCATGCCACTAAGGAACTAGCAAGCCTGGCTGTTAGAGGTATTTGTTTCCAAAGAATCCCGCCACGTGCCTAGGATATGTCTTGCTCACCCGGGGATCCCCATAGGAAAGAAAAATGTCCTTATTGCTTCCACCCTCACCACCCCTCTACTCCCAAGATATGATCATTTCTACAAGCCAACCCTTCATACTCTTGGGTCGCCCAGTGAGTAAACCTTGATATTTAGCACTCGAATCCAGTGGAGAGGGCCAACGCATACATCGTCACCCGACTTACAGAAGGTGTGGTTAAAACTACCGATCATGTTTTTCCAAGGTGGATACTGCTGTCACAGACCATTCCAGTGACCGATTGCAAGTGTAGAGTTTCTACCATGATATTCTAGCGAAAATAGAGGTTGAACATACAAATGGAGGGGAGATTTATAGGGTACAAAGGGTTTTAAAAATTATATGATAATATTATGGCCTAGAGAATGCCAGAAATAGTGGCTTGCTAATCAATTGCAGTACGATGCTGAACACGGAAAATAAAAGGAACAGGATCCCTTGAAAGGACAACAAATAAAGAGATATCAACTTTTCCCATTTAGAGGTTAGATGTAGCCAACTAGAGTATCCTCACAATAGGAAAACTGAATCATTGAGCTCTGTCTCATCCGGTTTTTCTCCTATCTTCTAGTTGAGTTCCCCGATCTTCTCCCCCAGTTCACCAAGCTTCTCGCCCAGTTTTTCCATCTTCTCGTACACTTTTTCTCCCACCTTTTCGTCCAGTTCTAGGATATTGCTGTACGGTGTCTGAAGCTTCTCACCCAGTTTTTCCATACTCTCGTGCACTTTTTCTGCCACCTTCTCGTCCAGTTCTAGGATCTTGTCCTCCGGTCCCACAAGCTTCTCGCCTAGTTCTTCCATCTTCTCGTCTAGTTTTTCATCCATCTTGTAATCCAGTTCTAGGATCTTGTCATCCAGTCCCACAATCTTCTCGCCCAGTTTTTCCATCTTCTCGTCCAGTTTGTCTCCTATCTTGTTATTCAGTTCCAGTATCTTCTCGTGCAGTTCCCTGATTTCTTTGCCGAGCCTGGTGTTAACTTTATACATCTCACTCTCCAACTTCTTTGGCGAATCACCAAGAGTTTCGATAGCAGGGTTGCATTTCACGACACCCTAATACCATTTAGTCAAGTTGCCTAAAGACTTATTATGTTATAATGAGGTTATACCTTTAGCACTTCTGAAATATGGTCCATGAACTCCACATTCTGACTGGAAAGCCCCTCCCGTGTCATATAATGTCCATCATTCTCGGATGATTTGCCGTTGGGGAATTGGGATACATGTTCTGCAATAGATTTCCTCTGAGAAGAAAGGTTAGTAGATGTGATCCAACATTATTGATCAATCGGTATCTTACCTGTGTAGTGTGGAATCTTCTGTAAGATCCCATACGGAGGCGGATACCAGCAACGAAAAGGTTGTGTGTGAGTTTGAAATGAGAGATTTGTTTGATCATTGTGTAATGATTTGTTGATGGTATACCGATGTGGTGTAAGGGAAGTGAAAGAAATAACTAAAGGATGTTGAGCGTTGGCGTAGACACTATATAAACTCCCCAAACCCCTATTAAGTAGCCAAGGCTGTCAGGCACCTGGTATCATACTGTTACGTTTTTATTTTGGCTTTCTTATTTTATAGTTTTTTTCTTATCTGCAGATAACTTGGGCTTGATGTATTGCTAGTCACGATCTCGGAGTTAAGGGTTGTTGCGCTTCTGGCGGGGGGGAGGCTGTCTGGGGCTTGGCAGACAGGGGTGGTGTGTTAGTTAGGTTTTTCTTCTCTCACGCCATCTTTTTTTCTTTCTTCTTTCTCCAACCAGCGAGGTCGAGCGCAACGAAGTGGATTGTGAGAGCAGCACAACGGAGGAACCGTTTGTTTGCAGTTTGTGTGAAAGGGAAGTGGGCTTGGGTTAGTTAGGATTACTTTGTGGCGGGAATTTGTTTCTCTTTTTTGCGGTTAGGTGGTTTGGTTAGTTTAGAGAAGTTGAATTGATTGAAGCTTGTGCTGTTTACCTTTCTACTTGGAAGTTCGTGAAAGTGATAGTAGTTTTTCTGTACTTCCGCCATTTAGAAAGTAGATACACTGAACCCAAAATTCTTTGTTTTCAATACCACAAGTCCAACCGGATTACCGAATTCATACTAATGGGTTGTCCATGGGCCCAGGGTTGCTACTCAGAATGGAGTTCAAAGATTGTCACACTTCGACCGCCACCGCCCAGAACCAGGGCTCTGGGTACAGTCACGATAAAAAAGCAACCACACACTAGCAGACATTTCTTGACTCCAAATTGCTAGCAGGCATTTTGGGTTGTTGTATTGGCTAATGTAGGGGATTGGTCGGGTCCTAATAATGCTATAATGCCCTTGCAATCATGCCTTAATCTTCCTTCGTCACGGCAGACCCAATTCTAACCTTGGCCTGTAAATTTCTTGTCGCCACTGTGCATCTGGAGTTTGGCGAGTTTCTATAACTGGAGCAGTATCTATGAACCGTCGTGCGTCACGGAGCCTGTTTCCTGTACTTATCCGGCTGTGAGGGCTGCCGAGGCTTGTGGCAAACTTCACACACTTATTAATATTCCGGGGGGGGCGCTATGATATGCTCTCACTAATAGGCCGCTAGGCGGGGGGCGTGGGCGGAATCACAAACCCCATAATCTAGACAATGGCAATTCTTGGCCCGCGCTTAGGCAATTTTCAACCATACTTCACTTAAATGCTCTCGCCCTGGTAAATTACCTTCAACGAAGTCCTCAGAGTCAGTTCGTCGCAAAGTAAAGAAAGTAGGAACAGATGAGAGAGGAAAAGTACAATCGTAATAGACTCCAAGCGCAGCAGAACATGGAAGAATAGTGGACCTGTCGGCTGCTCTCTCTCCTGGTTTGTTCAGTGCAGCCCAAAAGGTAAACCTCTCAATCCACCAAGGTCAAAAAATTTGTGAAACTCAAAAGCTCTAAAGAAAACCCTAAGCTGACAAAACCTGATCCCTATGGATCCCAAGCACTCTAGAGTCATCCTAAGTCCCAATACCCTATCATCCTCCGTGAGGTCTGAGGCCTATCCTCTCTGGTGACACCAGTATATCTGGTGGCATAGAGGATAAAACAACCATCATGAAGCCAAATGCCCGACTCCTAATGTCCGATCGCACTAGGTATTAAACAACACAAAAAACCCAATATTACACCATACCTGTGTGGAATATCAAATTAACAATTCACTGCTTAGTTCCTAGTCGCTGCGCACCACAAAACCGCATACCTCAGAACCGCTTTTCTTTCAACCATGCATCAGCATATGATACCCGCACACCCACATGTCGACACACTATATCCCGGCACAACTGCATATCGGTATAACTGCATACCCACATAACTCCACCTCCGCATAACCACATAACTGTAGGACCTATAGGTAATCCAACAGAAAAGGTCGTGGAGTAGGGTGGGTAAGGGGTTTGAGAGGTTGGAAGACATAATCACCAACATAGAAACCGAACTTAGAAACAAAATCAGAATGCTGGGCGGAAAGCAGTGAACCGAAGCGTCTGGTCGGGCTGTCTTCGAGTCCCTGCCGGAGACGGTATCGAGAAAGGCACCCTTGGCTCTCTGGTACCTGGGCGCCCTTCTTGATGGCTACCCGGCACCGACCGGCGAGCGAAGACTGGAGTGGAGGTCTCTCAAGTCGCAGAATCTACTGGGCTTTCGGGATGCCGGGTGGAGACTGCGGATAACCGGAGAGCCTTTGAGGTAATTGACCAGGTCTGAAGCGTAGGTTCTGAAGATACCCTCCGAGTTGCCTATTTGTAGAGGACTGACTGCAAAGACTTGTTACTCTTCTATAGGGCAGACCTTCACGTGTGGAAAACATTTTAGAGGGGTGGTTGATTTTTAATTGATAGTGCCAATGGCTAGTCATACCTGGAAAGGTAATATAGGTGATATAAAGTCCATGCTCGAGGCCGAACCTAAAGCAAACCCCCTACGGAGGTATACGAGTAGATAAATGCCCTGTTCTAGCTAAATAGGAATAATATGGCCCTCCAAACGAAACATTACATAACCAAAGAGGATTAATTTATAGGGACTGACACTATTTTAACATCTTTGATAGTTTTAAATTGGTAGTGCGGCAGTGTTGGGAAACTTGTGAATTCAAGTTCTCTGAAAAAACATTTCTTTTCCTACAACCAGGTATCTGGGAGGCTCTTGCTATTCTATTATTACACCCGGAGGACAAAAGTGCATGAGTTTTTGTGAAACTCAGCCATCGCTAAAAAAATAATAATCACCCCAAAACATGCAAGACAAGAATCCTCTCCAATGCCCACCACACGACATACCAGCACACACCAAAGAAAGAATACCGAGAAGGATGCAGAGGCCTTACTCCACCCGGAATGAACTCTGCCTTATACACTTATAAAGGGTGGATTACTCGTAAGGCTGGAGTCTATTACAGCAGAGCGGGTCCACCGCGAGCCACAACCTAGGTTAGCCTAGAGGACAAAAGTGCATGAGTTCCCCCGCATGGCAACCAGCGAAAAAAAAAGCTCCTCACATCTGGAATAAAGTACACAGGGCACCGATCACTGCTACCATGCCTCCATGAGCCCCTTACATAGTGTCCCTGCATGCTTAAGTCAAGTCTCTCTTACAACTAGTAATTTTTTCAGGCAAAAATGGGGGTCGGGCGAGGATTGTGGAGCCCAAGGTCCAGCACTTCCATATGTTGATGGCAGTTGCCGGGTAACTTAACTTGCTCTTAGGAGAAAACTCACTTTGAGTTCTTGACTCGCACCTATTTCTACCTTTTTTTTTGGCCTAGAAGACTAAGTTTTACAAGGTAATGCAAGGCCTCTGTAGCCTTATTAGTATTCTTTCTTTGGTGTGTGTTGGTAGGTTGTGTTGCTGGCATTATGTTGGATTTTGACCTTGCGGGTGCTGGGGAGAATTTTTTTTTAGCGATGGTTGCGTTGTACGAAAACTCATGCACTTTTGTCCTCCGGTGTACCCGGCGGCCACCCTCAACTGAGATTGAGCTGTTCTACTGAAGCGGCCGAATTGAAATGAGAAGGCTCTATTTTAGACTAGCTTATGCCAAGTGACAACTAACTACATACGGTGTAAACTCGTCGAACTCGGTGAAAAATTCCATCACTTCTGGCATAGAGGCCTTGGCTGCATAGCCAGTTTGGCAAATCTATACCATAGGTGGTTAGTTCTCACTTGACATGCACTAATACAAAAAGAGCCTTCTCACTTCAATCCGGCCGCCTTAGTACATTAAGTTACCCTGACAAAACTCATGGTTGGTGGCCATTTTTACACCAAAATTGCCGTTTTTCAGTGAGCGAGAACTCCACACCCTCCTGCGCAAACAGAACAATTCTTGCTGAAACCGTAATTCTGCTGATTCTAAATAGCTAATTTAAATATTGAAGCAAATGGTACAAGATTGAGTGAACCGCGATAATGTGAAATTGGCAATTTTGAAACCGATACACCATACTAATTCTCTAGGCTTGGCACATATATCTCGATGAGCCCATCCCCTTAACCTATTCCAGAATCCAGACACAAAACCACCAAGATCATTATATAAATGCTAATTCCCGTATCGCTAGGTTTACTGCTAGCGATTGAAATAATTTTCATTTTAAATAATTGAGCGGTGCAGGTCCAGATGGTGACTTTTAAGATCTTGAATTTGGGCAATTGTGATGCTTTTCGGGGGGTACCATACTTGGGTGCACCAACAATGACTTTTGTCCAAGAACTATACATATGACCAGAAGCTTGGCAAGAGACTCTATCTTCTCTACTGTGACTATGAGTTCTAAGTGAGATTTGGCTTGGGCATACTGGGACTCCGCGCCGGCGGTCCATCGAGGGGTGGTTTGTTGGTGATTTACCTTTTTAGACTGCTCACCATATACATATTTTCGGTTCCCACAGGATGGGAAACGCAACTACCATAACCTTAAACAGACTGTGGCTTCAAGAGTGTTCCACAACTGTTAGCTTCTTTCGGTCTGACACCCCGTTCCTACATACCTGATACGACAGTATCAAACACCGATTCACCTACAATGAAGCCCCAACACCAGCGACAGCCAAAAATCTACCTCAATCTTGGCGATGTACTTTACCCGAGGCATGTGGCATAACTCTACCCAAGGTCATGGTAGTTCTACCTCGGGAATGTCCGGGCAAAGCGAAACCGAAGGATGACCTAGAGATGGAAAGTGGGAGAGCGATTTCGGCATGCACAGGAAGCGTGCCAGGGAAGAAGGTTTTCTCTTGATAAGGATTCAAGGCGTCCTTTTCTTCCCATTGTTTGTTTGTTATCCGTCTCTCATCCCATTTCACTCACGGTTCTACAGTCATCTCTTAGCTTGTCAAAAGTCATTCGTTATTGCACACGATCTTATTGTTCTTTCTCTTTCTCTGATATCTCTCGTCTATTAATAGTTGTTGAAAAATGGTTGTGGTAGTTGGTGCTTTGTATGTTTTATTCCTAATGCGAAGATTTCCCTCTGGCGATGGTTCCGTTGCACAAAAACTCACTCACCTCTGTCTTCTGGGTATACTAATAAGAATGTTCTCGAGGCGGAAGTAGTGGTAAGCACTTGGCGGACCTGGCTGTATACTAAGCCCTGAACTCAGCCTTTCGATTGGACTTTGATGGCACCAAGTCACCCGGGTACTCCGGGAATAGGCGAGTATCATACCAAACTTCACCTCATTGGATCACCCCCCAGCATCCTTTCTTGCCTTTTTTCAACGAATAATACGGTGTGCGGTACCCGAGTTCTAGAGTAATAACGGTATATGAAGACTCCGACTGTGAGCCCCCGAACTGATCCTCAATAAGCCAATCATACCTAGTACTAGTACTGTACTGTATCTCTGAACGAAAAAGAAAAGAAAAGAAGGAGAAGATAATCTGCACTTATCTGCCAAAGGTGTTTCCCCTCCAATCAGGCTGGGGAGCAGTGTTGGCCTTGCTTTTTTTCCTCATTATGATCCTCCATGTGGTCGGCACGGTTTTGGCCCAGGAAACGCCAAGCTCTGAGAAACATTTGGAATGCGCAACTGCCCAAGTGTGTTTCCATAAAAAGTGCAAAATATAGCCCTTGTCTCTACAGAGACTTGAATGAGATGAGTAGAGATTGTTTTCAGATCTCCACCACCACACCGGAGCACACGGGCGCTGAAATCAACTACCTCCCTCTCAGATGCAATGAACTTGAAGAGAGCAGGAGCCGCCTAGATTGGCGGTATCTATAGTATTTACGGACAAAAGACCTTGAATCACTCAAACGATTTTCTCCGGATGCATGTCGCAACAATCATTTCTAAAAGCATTACCGAACTTGGACGGACTTTAGATATAGATTTTCGATAGCTTCGAAGACGGGGAAGGATATGCCGCCATTTGGGATATGGTTCAAGCAGAGTTAAGAGGTCTTTTTACCAGAATAATATTTTCTGTGACTTGTCTAGAATAATTAAAGGATATTCCTTTGGCTTCGGCGGACCAGTGTCGTGCTCGCCGGGGATTCGGACGGGAAAAAAGAGGAGAATAATCTATAGAGCTCAGGGAATTGTATTATCTCCTCCGTGCAGTGGGTTGGCTAACGAAATATACTACAGCGCAGAGGTATGCGGTTGGAGAAGTCCAAGAGATGTATTCATTAACTTCTTTATCATTAAATTGATATCAACAAAAAAGACAGTAGTAACCGAATGAAATCGCTTAAGCCCCGACCGCCATACACTTTTCCCATTCCACCGCACACCTCCACCACAACAAAGGAGAAGCAATGGATGAGAGTCCTCTTGAAAAAACTACCAAGAAAAAGAGCAAAATAAAGGATTCACAATTTCCGTGGAAGGAAGGAAAGCCGAACCCCCCAAAATTGTCATTGGAAAACTACCCCCTGTCAGTATCTTCATCAGCTGACAGTCACGGGCATGTGTGCAAGCATTCGCGAAATCAACATACAGTGCATTGGCCACTCTCCCAGCCCGCAAGTACTCCAGTCACAGCCGGTTCCTAGAGAATAAGCGCCACGACGTCCACTGTAGCCTGCGAAACACCAGAGCACATCGGGGATGCGGGTCTCGTAGCCCCGCTAGCCTAGCGCCAGTACCGCCTGCGGCTAGGGCTTGGAGGGGCCCTAGACCCTATGGACACACACAAAGTGGATTTCGGTTCCCGGAGAGGGATCACCATTACCAAGATTCTGGATTTGGTATTCTTGTGGTGGTAGAGCACGCTTTTATATTACCGGGTGACGCTAGGGGATGGGATAATATGGTATGGTGTGCTAGGGTAGAGTAGAGGAGTTGGCTCAGATAAGAATTTGGGATGAAAGGGAAATTTTATCTGCTGGGTCAAGATTAGTCGAGCTTCCTTGATTGCCAATGCCGTCCCAATAGTTGTGGAAGGAGACTTATTGGCGGGTGATATCACCGACCTGCTCCCTTTCTCGCTAGCCCTCCCTCTACCAGCGCAACAAGTTTTAGTATGCGGAATCTCCCAAGAGGTATTGTTAGTAAGTCCCAAGGTTGGATCGCATATCGAGGCATGGATTTGGTACTGTACTTGAGCGTAAATACTAATAAGTTCTCACAGAAATCCGAAAATATCAGGTGGCGGTAAGGTGTAATGGTATACAAAGAGAAGAAATACTGTGGAATATCACAGTAAGAGGGGCTTATATAACTTATCTGCTATCATAGCCAGGATGGAGTGGGGGACCTGCTCCTTGGGCGGGAATTTCTTGGATGTAATCGCATTTTTTTTTCCTGGAGTGCTGCGCCAATAGCTGCGCTTTTACAAATTGGCTACGGTTGAACTGCGAATAATGGCGGCGAGTGACCGGGCGTGAAACGAAACAATAAATGCCAAGGCAACGAGTAAGACTAAACCATCGCACAGGAGCGGGGGAAAATATTTCTTCAGCAACAACACACACTCACTCTCACGATGCTCAACTAACTAAACTACCGGTAAAGACAGAAGTATATATGAAAAACAACGATATCTCCCGTCCACCGAGTCCTATCCTTCCATCGACCACCACATACGTCTACACTCTTCCACGCAGGCCACCGCTTCTATGCTGGCCATTCGATCTTCCACGCTCGCTCCCGCTCTTCTGTGCCCTTTTCCGCTCTTCCACGCAGGTCTCCCTTTCCTTTCCGTGCAGAACAATCATGCTAACAAAGGAAAGAACAAAGAAAACTCTTCCAGGCTCCGTAGCCTACTCGTATGCGAGTTCTCCTCACCGATCGCAAGCACCTCGCCGGAGGTTTGTTGAACGACAACGACGTACGATGCACCTACGCCCGGCGGCATGAAAGAACCTGCTCCTGCTGGATGTATCGATCCACTGGCCGAGCGCATGAGCGGTGGACTTCTTTGTCTGAAAAACAACGAGATAAAATATATGCGGGGCCGATAGGATGGTCGCATGGCCGATGGGTTTACTGTATGGTGAGCAGCATCGAAGAACTCCAACATATGGGGCAGGCCCCCTAAATTAGGGATCGCATCGAGCTCACGAGCTCCTTAGCGAAACCGAGCATTACCACTTCCCCTTCACTGGGTGGTAACTTATATTGAAACGTGGATACAATACCCGGCGCTGCCGAAAAAACACGGTAACCCAACTATCCTTGCAACTACCATCCAGCCATTGCTGGTAACACACAGCAAGCCATACACAGAGAGCTTACCAATACTGTGAAACCTCCGATAATTCCCACCCCCATAATTTCCAACCCTCTAGTAATTCCAGTGTTTGCAGAGTCACGGCATTTGACGCATGGGAAATCTCTCTGAAAATTCCAGACCTCTTATAAAGTTAGTTTCCAATTCCAGGACATTCCGCAGATCTTAATTCCAGCAAACGCCTATCCGAGAAAATTTAGCAGGAAAAAATAGCTTGGAAAAAAAAAAGAGACGGAAGGGGGAGGAGAAACAACAAACAATCTCCATTTATGCAAGAGTCTAAAGAGGTTTCTTGTGTATTTATGTACAGAAAAACCATGATAGTTGGAGTAAGGATAACCGCCGTCCAACACTCTGAGGAAAATGCCCAGCCAACGAGTAAGCAGAGCCCAACAATGGGTGAATCGAGAAAAACACCAGCGACGCAAAGCATCAAAACTTGACGAACCAAGCCAAGCAGAGGTTTCAACTCTATAAGGATAAATTTCCTCCAAATGGATCCAAAACTCCATCGAACGCCTCGCTTGCTGCAGTCTTTTATCATACTTCACGGTAGCCAACAGTTCTTAGTTACATCTGCCTTGACTGCACTCTTTTATTCGAATTTATACTCTCTACTCAGTTCTTTGTATGTCATATTCAAGTTCTACGCAAAATTCCCCCATCCCTTCCCCATCATGGAATATCACTCGATTTCACTGCTTATGTCTGGCCACCCCCCTGCGCCAAGACCCCTCTCCTCTTTCCGCACCCCCCCTATTTCCAGCCTTACGCTACTCCCTACCTGCTGGAATTATTGGAGGTTTCACTGTACTTCGCACAGCCTAGGTTTCCGGGAGCCTGCTTGCACGGTGCTGTCGGACGGGGTAAATGGACTATAGGGAAACTAACGAGGAACACCACGTAATGTTATCGTGGTTTGGTGCAAACAGAACGCTTGGCATTTAGCATAGATTTATGGGATAAAGGGACTCATCTGAGAGCAACATTGGTAGGGAGAACAACAATCGCAATTCTTGAGAACAGTTTGATCTTTGAGTGTGGTTTTTCCCTTCATCTATCTCTTGCTTTCTGAACCGTTTTTGATCATCCGAAAGTCTCTTGCCAAATACCCATAAAAGAACGCCTCGCCTAGAAGACGTCCGACAGTGTTGTACTAGTACTCGAGGTCGCCTGGCTTCCCCCTAAGTTTCCCTCCTAGGTATGTTAGGTAGACGACCCCCCACCTCTGCCGCAATGGGCGCGGCGGGGCTGTGCCTCTGACGCCATCTCTTTTCCCGTATTCCGGGGAAGGGGATTTCTGACTACCGGTACTCGGGTGGGAGGGTTGATCCGCGAACGCCCCTGGGTACAAATGGATGGCTTCAATCACCATCCCGGATTACCTACGTAAATTGAAGAAATTTTCCCGAAATGGGTCCTCATCTACCGCTACCGGAATCGAATTTCCCTATAAGGCGCTCTATAATCGTGGTTTTTCGGGATAGCAACAGGAGGATTTTTGAGATGCAATTCTACTTAAAATGACTAGCAGAGCTGGAGTGACGTCTGTATCGCGAAAATGCAGAGAGAGAAACTGGAGAAGGATCGGGTTGATATTCCACACCCGGTGAATTTTATCAACCAACATAACTGCTTAGAGAGAATCGTCCGCAATCATTCAATGTCTGTGAGCTGAGATAACCTTGTTCCTGTTACCTCTTTTTTTGTTTAGTCACAAAACGTTCCCGACCGGGAAGCCGGTCTCGATTTACACACAAATTACCAAATTTGACCAGACTATATCTCAGTAATTATGTCTTTAAAAATTAAGACTGAAAAATTAATAAAGAACACAACATCAGGTAACAAGCCCTTAAAAATGATAACCCTGTAACTAAATAATTGGAGTCTACCAAGAGCAGGTTATCACTCCTACTTGATTGTCCCATATAAATCTAATGCTAAGACATGCTTATTGCGGTGGTATTCACGACTGATTCTTTGGAGATTGAGGAATTGCTTTGTGAAAGGAACGATGAGAATACAAGTATAGGGTCTGGGGCTATTTTAAGATCCATAATGGTTTTTAATTTGTAGCGCGGCAGTGTTGGGAAATTTGTGGATTCAAGTTCTCTGTCTTTTCCTTCCAACCCCCACGGACTCGAGCACACACTCACATCCGTAATGGTGAGTAGGAAGCTGACAAGAAGCTACTGTCCCTTAACGTAAAGTACCACTTCCCGAGAAAATTTGGTTTGAAGCGCAGGACTAATGTGCCCTTAATATGCTCTAGTGTTGAAAATTTCCCACACCTTTTTTGCCGCTCTCCCTAGTGCCGCGTCATTTCGATGCTGCAGGAATCATTTCTTTAAATTTTTTATTCTTTCTCTCGAATCTGGAACGCAGTTACTTCCATGGATAAGACCTATATTACAGAACGGCCACATTACGCGGAACATTCAAGAAGCTATCAGTGAAACCCCTAGTTCCTAGTGTTTGCCACGAGCGGTGAAGCTCGAGGGCTCGGCTCGAGATTTTGGCTCGAGCCTCAAGAGCCCACTAATTCCGCGAGCCCAGCCGGCTCGAGCCAGCATAAACTTGGACTCGAGCCAGACTCGAGCCAGGCTCAAGCTTTTGTGATATTTGATCCTCTGAAAAGTTTTATCTCAAATCTGGAAACGGGTAGGGCGGGAGGGAACGGGACTGAAAGGGGACAGGTGAAGAGAGGGGCTGGTGAAAGCGGGAGTGGACAGGTATCGCAATATGAATCCTAGTTGAGGCCCGGAA
>Ga0307513_10002743_pt1 | contig 24223 bp, 14 predicted proteins | sample 15_EM_MG_FD_202174 | JGI IMG/M metagenome (GOLD analysis project Ga0307513, IMG submission 202174) | Populus trichocarpa ectomycorrhiza microbial communities from riparian zone in the Pacific Northwest, United States - 15_EM | ecosystem: Host-associated > Plants > Roots > Unclassified | place...
AGGGCCCAGAGAGAGTTCGCTAATGTAGGAGTGTGCTGCCTAGCAAAGTAGTACTCTTAGCAACTAGCTTTACTGAAAGCCTTAGTAAGTCAGTCTAGCAACTTCCTCTTAACTTAAGAGGTAGGTGATTATATTGAGGTCATTGGAAGAGCAGTTTACTGTTGGGACTTTTTGACTGTTTGTGTAATTCTGAAGTAGATAAATTTTATCAGTGGTTTTGTTTCCATTTCCCTTTAGATACTTCCCAAGTGAGAAAGAACTGTTGAATTACCTCACATAATGCACAACTAATGATTTTGATGCAATAGCATGTGAATACTTGTCAGTATAAGACATGTGGCAGATGCTGAGGACTATTTTCCTTTTTCCTCAAGTTTTCTAGTCTGTTGGTGCTTTTGGACTTCAAATTTAAAAGTACTCTTGGCCATGGTGTATATCAACCAACAGAACTTATTATTTAACTTGCAACTGGTTCACAATTCTATCAAGATGTGGCGATTATGAATTACTGATTGCCATCCAATCTATAGAATGGAATTTAACTGCTTTCACATAGCATGTCTTGCATTGTTAAATGTAGCATTGGAATACTTGTAATGGAATAGAGTGTTGGGATAGCTAAATTTATTGTCAATTCGATTTAGGCTGAATTATTTATCTTGTTTAAATATATGAAGTTTTTCAAAGTAAGTAATCTTCTGAGGCATGGCTCAGGTTATAATGTCAATCGTTGTGCTGTTCTTTGCAGGTCTTGCTATTTACGATACAATGCAGTACATAAGGTCTCCAGTTAATACCATTTGTTTGGGTCAAGCTGCATCTATGGCTTCTCTCCTTTTGGCTTCTGGGGCTAAGGGTGAGAGGAAGGCACTTCCAAATGCAACAATTATGATTCATCAGCCATCAGGTGGGTACAGCGGACAGGCAAAGGATTTGACAATTCACACCAAGCAGATAGTTCGGGTCTGGGATGCACTGAATCAATTGTACTGCAAGCATACAGGGAAGCCAATTGATGTAATTCAGAAGAATATGGATAGAGATTATTTTATGACCCCAGAAGAGGCAAAGGAATTTGGAATTATTGATGAGGTGATTGATCAAAGACCCATGACTCTGGTGACTGATGCTGTTGGCGATGAAAGTAAACAAAAGGGTTCGAGCTAGGACTAGAGGGTAAGATCTCAGAAGAGAGGCATTGCTATTTTATTTTTGTGGTGAACTTTTCCTTATTTATCTGATGATTTTGTTGGTTATAAAATGTGCTATTTTCTTTGCTTATCATGATTTTTGATTGTGTTTGGATTCGGTCTTGCAAAACAAGTTAATTAATTAAATGGCCACGTTAGCTTTTAGGCACATAAATCTTGAAGAATTCAATTTTCTCTAGTGTTTGATGTGCATAAGATGATCTGAAATAATCTTGTGCTTGACTTTGTCATAGAAATTATCGATTCTTGTTGCATATCTTTCTACACAGTTGCTGCCACACCTGTAACGCACGCAGAGGTTAAGCTTTTGAAATATGATCAAATGATGCTGCAGAAGTTCACATGGTCCTCTTGTGATTTCAGCATTAGATGATTAGGGAATCAGGAATGTGGGTCTAGGATGAAGAACCAGGTCATAGTAGTAATGAGACTATTTGTTTTTGCGATTAAAACTTAATCTGCGGGGTGCGTTTGGTTTAAAAAATATTAAATCAATGTTTTTTGTTAGTGTTTTCCAATGATTTTGATATGTTGTCAAAAATAAAAATAAAAATATTTTTTTGATTTATTTTTAAACGAAAAACACTTTTGAAAATCACCATGATACTCTAAACACACACTAATTAGCAGCTTTTATGACACTCTGTAACATGAACCTAACTACTGCATGAAATTAAAGAAATGCAGACGTGAGCTGAGTTTGGATGATGGGTTAGTAGATTTTGGATTGAAGGTTTTTGATGACCTACTTGAAACTTGATCAAACAAGAACATTCTTTATCCTTCTCTGCACTCCATATGATGCATTGGAAAATTGGTTTCAAATGGAGGTCTGAGGGCAGTGTAAACTCTGCTTTTGACTAGTAGAACTGACAGAAAACCAATCAAATTGTTAGTAACCTGATGCATGTATCCCTCAACAAAATTTTAAAGAGAAAAGGGCTGTAAGATTTGGTTTAAATATGTTGATTCCCTGTGTGTTATCATTTTTAGTGCAAATTTTAATTTTAATTTAAATAAAAGGTTGGATAGTTTTTTTTTGGAAATAAATGTACCGGGTCGATGGAGGATATCGACTTCATTTCTTTGTGAAAGCCTTGAAGGATATCCATTACTGGAAACAGAAAAATATTGAAAAAGAAAATCAGACTTTATTTTGATTTAGTTTCTAGGATGATATATATATATATATATATATATATATTTTTTTTTTTTCCGAAAGGGATTTGTAAAACGACATGCAATCCAAAGGATCATATTTTGTCCATACAAATGCTCTGCAATGACACCGACATAACAGATGATAAAGGAGTTCCTTATTGAAAAAATAAAAAATAAAAAATAAAATAAATAATAATAATAATAATAAAATTGAGTTAATTATAACTTAATCTCTATAATTGACAAAACTATTCACTCAGTATATATATATATATATATATAATTCCTATATTTTAATTAGTTCATAACTTAACACCTTAATTAATTTCACATTTGTTTCTAAATAGAATGAAGAAAAAAATAAATTAGAGCAAATAAAAGAATTGTTAGGTAATTTTAGTATTTTGTTCTCTCAACTGTTTAGATTATGTTTGAAATTTTCTATCCAAAATGCAATTGAATGAAATTGATGGTATTTAGGTAGTTTTAGACATAATACATGTTTTGGATCAAATTTTGAATTACCAAGTTATTTTATTTTATTTTATTTTTATATTTTTTTAATAGAAGACTAAAATATTGTTTTGACTTTTATATATATATATATATATATATATATATATATATGTATATGTGTGTGTGTATATATATATATATATTTCATGGTTTTTTTATTTGATTACATGTCTATTTACATATATTTTATATTTTATTTGGTTATGATAAATTAATCCAGTTTTTATTGGATCGTTCAGGCAAATTAATTTATTAATTAATTTAATTTCAAACTCAAAATGAATTATATCCTGGGTTAATTATATAGACAACAACTATAATTTTAAAATGTTTATTTAAAATGGTTATAAGATAAACATTTACATGTTAAAATCATTAAAAAATGCTTTAAAAATAAAATGCAAAACGTATTTTTGTAAAAGCATATATATGCTATGTTAAAATGAAGTCGATTTATCTACAGTTGGATCCTACTAAATTAGGAGTAGAAAAATAGAAAAAAATGAATTATTTTTGGAATAAAAAACAGTAAATTAATCGAGGAAGGTTAAGAGTTGCTAAAGAGAGCATTTGATTATTTAAGGAGACCTGTTGATTAGTGTTAGGAAAAATATAAGGAATAAGTTATAATTAACTTAATTACAAAAACCCAAATTCCTTTGCCCAACCCAACAAAGGCCCAAAATATCTCTCTCTTTCTCTCTCGACACTGCTTCAATTTCTCTCTCCAAAACCTCCACAATCTCTCTCTCTCTCCTAAAAAATCCCAAATGCACAACCCTAGCACTCCTCACTCTCCTCCTTCGATACCTTAGCACCCCTGTCGCCGGAAACCTAACCGGCACTACCGCCGGCACATATCCGGCGAGAATTATTCGTTTGACGTCCTTCTCTATTCGATTCGATTCGAATTCTCCATTTCAATTGGCTCCCCTGTTCTTCCTTTTCGAATTTCAGGTTTTTTCCCTGATCAATTACCACCACCACCACCACCACAAAGAAGAAGCAGAGCGACACAAGTAACCGCCTATGGCTCCGGGGCGTAAAAAGGGAGCGAATAATAAGAAAGTTCAGTTGCGTTTGGGTGATCTTGTGCTTGCTAAAGTCAAGGGTTACCCTTCTTGGCCTGCGAAGGTTATTTCCTCCTAATTTTAAATTCAATTTTTATGTCTTAAAAACTTCTTTGTAGTTTGATTTCTAATTCTACCACCTGCACTTCCAGACCTTATTGTTTATCTTAAGAATTTGGTTAATTTTTTCTTCCAATTTTGATTTTTTCGGGTTGGTTTAATGGGTTTTAGTGATGGGCTCTGAAGATTAGTGGGTTCAGCTCATTTGTTATGTGAATCAATGTGGTTTTCGTGGTGGGTTTTATTTGTATTCTAGCCATTTTAAGTTGTAAATTATTACAATTTAAATACGGGTTTAAATTGTGTAGTTGGTTTTATTTTTGTTTCTTTACTGATTTTAGTTTAATTTGATTTGGTGTCTGTTGAGCGCTTTAGTTTCGCTGCTTGTATTAGTGTTCTAGTACTTTACAACGTATATCATTCCCTGGTATTTTGATTAATTTGGAGGGCATGAATGCTGGGTTTAATTGATTCATGGATTGGTATAATTTGCGTGCATTTGATTAGATGATGATTGTGTAATGATTGTTTCTGTAATTTTTGTGGTTTTTGGTAACAGAAAGATGTTGGTATTATCTGGGTGAAGGCGTCTTCCTCCAACGATTGTAATTTATTTTGTTGAGCCTTTGAGAGTTTGTCATTTTGGTTAGTGCTTGAGCTAGATTTCATGGGTGTTTGTATTTCAGATTAGTCGGCCTGAAGATTGGAAACGAGCCCCTGATGCTAAGAAAGTTTTTGTCTATTTCTTTGGAACTCAAGAAATGTAAGTTTTTCTTTATGAATTCCTTATTAACAAATTTTACATGTTTGTTCATACATGGAGAAGGGTTGAGAATGTGGTTATCCTAGTGAGTAGACTGTGCAATAGTATGGGGCTTTTATGTTTCATATCTATATTATTTTGAGATAAGTAGAGTACAACTTGTGCTCTATTTCTCAGAAATATGGAGTTGACAGTTATCTTCCTCTGCAACCATTTTGATGTGGTTTGAAAATGATAGTTGAGGTCTTTGAAAATAAGATTTTGGGACTGAATGTTGTTGCTATGAGTACACAACCTGGGAAATTTTAAGTACAATTAAGAAATTCTTAGCCGAGTACTATTTTGGAGTTTGATTGAGCATCTAGACCTATGTTAGCTTGTCTTCATCCTGTCATTCTAATTTAGTAAAAATTAGCTATCGAGAAATGAAGGAAAGGAATTGAACATTTACTAGGTTTTAGGATGGGATAACATAAAAATTTGCTAGTTTATTTGCTGCTGCACTTGACTTGATTGAGCGTTGGAGACTTGATTGTGTACATGGATTAAGTTAGTTGCCCCTTTTATTAGAGCTTATTTCTTCCCATTGCTTGCTTGTTCTCTTGCAGTGCTTTTGTTGCCCCTTCTGATATTCAGGTATTCACAAATGAAGTAAAGAATAAACTGTCGGCTCGGTGCCAGAGTAAGAAAGATAAGTTCTTTTCCCAAGCTGTGAAGGAAATCTGTGCAGCTTTTGAAGAGTTGCAGAAGGGAAAGTCAAGTGGATTGGGAGATACTACTGATAGATCAGCACCAGGATCTGAGGCTCCATCTGTTGACTCAATGGAAGAGGATGAGGCAGAGGATGACTTAAATGAGGACATGGGTAAAGTTGGACAAAGTGGAGAAGTGTGGAATTTAAGACGTGAATATAGTTCTAAGTTAGAGCGTTGCTCCAGTAGACGAGATGAAGCTGGCTCCGAAGATATGAAGCCTTCCGTATCAGGTGACGCAGATGACAGTTCATCCCCAGGTATATCTTCTGAAAAGAAGGTTAAAATGTTTGATAGTGCACAACCACAAGAAGTATTATCTGCTTCCAGTTTGGATAATGTTTGCTGTGTAAAAGTTGAAGCCTCTTGTAATGGAAATCTGGATCTTAATTGCAATAAGAACCTGGGTACTGGTGAGGGGGCGTGGACAAATCCCCATGAGTCTAAGACAGTGTTTTCTGGGGCTGAGAGAAAATTGGAATGTAACTCCAGGGAACAAGTTATAGGCGGAGAAAAAGGCAAGCTTGCTAGTGGCAGTATAAAAGATCCCCCCCCAGGCCCTCCTAAATCAGAATTAGATGCCAACGGTGGTAGAAAAGTAAAAGAACTATCAAAAGTCAAGAAGGGTACTATGGTGTCTGATGAAAAACATGAAAATAAGGTTTTTCAAAAGAAAAGGCGTGCCCAACCTGATCATGGAAAATCTGAGCTTGAAGCAACTGAAAATGCAAATCCTGCTAAGAAATCAAAGCGTGTAGATGTGGCAGATGATATTACAAAGGGACCTTTCTCAGAAAACATGAGTGTTTCACCAAGCTCAAATGTTGTTGATGACCAAGCAGCCAAACGGTCCATGGCACATGGAAAAAGGGAGATCCTTTTGGGATTAAGAGCCCGAAGCGACAAAGCTAAATCAGATGCTTTTGCCCAAACTAGTAAAGTTAAATCTAATCTTTCTTCTCAATCAGGTAAGGTCAAATCTGGTACATCTGCCAAGATGAGTAAAGTTGATAGTGATGCATCTGCCCAAACAGTTAAAGTCAAAAGTGATGCTTCTGCACAATGGGGTAACACTAATACTGATGTATCTGTTCAAATAAGTAAAGTCAAACTTGATTCAACTGCTGAAATTGGCAAAGCTAAACCTGATGTTCCTGATCCAACGAGTAAAGCTAAATCTGATGTTTCAAATGATGAAGCTGTGCTGCCTGTATTAAAACGTCGTAGACGGGCAATGGAGGCGATGTGTGATGCTGCTGCTCTCAATTCTGATGACAGAATGGAGAAAAATGCTCTCGAGCTAAAGAGTGATATGGTTTCTATTAATGCGAGGGTTTCCATTACCCAACAGCCCAAAAGGCGAAGAGCTGTTTGCCTTTATGACAATGATGATGAAGATGAGGAACCCAAAACTCCTGTTCATGGAGGGGCTGCCAAAAATGGCAGAGAACCTGTTTCTGTTTCTGATGCTTCCAAGAGAACTAATGCACGAATTGAAAGTTCTGTTAATCAACAACAACGAAACTCTATTAACGCTCAGACAAGTATCAAGGATTCTACTGGTTTAGAGAATATCCATTCCAAGGAATCATCTTCGCTGTTACAGAACAATCCTCGTTCGCCCAGCTATCCAAAAACTGTGAAGAGGAATGATACACATATCTCTCCAAGTCCTGGCAAATCAGAGCCTGAGCAGTTACTGTCAAAGGAGGCAAAACCAATCACAACTACCCCTAAGAGGTCTCCTCATCTGCTTTCTGCCACCAAACCAATTGTGGAACAGCATAAAGCTATCAACCCTGCAGTTAAAGTTTCCACTCCTGGCACTCAAAAAAAGGCCCAGGCTGGACCTGGCAAGGTTTCAGGTCCTGTTTTGGATAGTTCAAACGCTTCTCAAAATCTTGCGCCAAGTCAAAAAAGTAGAGCAGCTTTTTCTGGGGAAAGGCCAAAAAGTACTCCTAAAGCAACTTCACAAATGAGTAACCTGACTGTTCCAATGGGTGCTTTATCAGAGTATGATTCTTTTCCTGGTGAAATTTATCTGTTTTTTCTATATTTTTTTAATTCAGCTTTATAGAAATCACATTTTCTCGCCTAATTACAGACTGGAAGTTGGTATGGATGACAGACCCAGCTTTTTGGTCGATTCTAAGACTCCAGATTCTGTTACATCTATGAAACATCTCATTGCTGCTGCTCAAGAAAAAAGGAGACAGGCTCACTTGCAATCCTTTCCTCTTGGAAACCCTGCCTTTATAGCTCTCAACAACGCTCAGGGAAGGAGCCCCAGCTCCTCACCAAGCCAACTTCTTTTGTCTGGTACTAGCAATGCTGCACAGGCAGATATGCAGGGCTTTTATCATCGCACAGATTTAGTTTCTCCATCTACACATGGTCGCCAATCAGCATCACATGACCAAGTGGAAGGTGAAGAAATCGAGGAGCGGAGAGTTAGTTCTGGACACAGGGCTGCTGGAGGTTCACTGAGTGGTGGCACTGAGGCTGCTGTGGCCCGCGATGCTTTTGAAGGGATGATAGAGACTTTATCAAGGACGAAAGAAAGTATTGGACGTGCAACTCGCCTTGCCATTGATTGTGCCAAGTATGGCATTGCAAATGAGGTGGGTTTGCTATCCTTTTATCATGTTATTTTCTGAATTGGCTCTTAGAAAAAGAAGAGCTGTGATGAGTTGCATGTCTCTTGTTCTTAGTTGTCTTTTCCTTGAAATTCTCTTGTTCTTAGTTATCTTTTCCTTGAAATGTTAGTTCCATTGTGTTTACTTATAGTTTTATTCCACCTGATTGTTACATTTCAAACCTGCCTGTGTTGTGTTTTCCTTGCTGAGGATTGTGTGGCTTGAAAAAATAATGGAAGAAGGCTGCTTCATTTTAAATTTTCTTTGAGCAAAAAGACTGTAGACAAGTTCACTTCCCATTGTATTTGGGATCCTTATGGTTGGGATACATTCATCCATTATGGTATTCTTTAAGTTGCGATCAGGGTTCTTGGATTCCCTTTCTATATATTGAGTGCCAACATACACTTTTTTCATTTTTCATAGTGTTGCATGATGGATCTTCCATTTTCTCACTGAACCTCATCTTTTTTTTCTTTGTTCTTTTTTCTATCATGATTTTCCTAGGCTCATGATATTATCATTTTCTTGACAAAGTATAATTGAATCAGTTATGGAAATGGTTCTGTGATTTGGTGCTGAACATGTTAATATGGTCTTGCAGGTTGTGGAGCTTTTAATCCGAAAATTGGAAAGTGAGCCCAGTTTCCACCGCAAAGTGGACATATTTTTTCTTGTGGACTCCATCACCCAGTGTTCACATAATCAAAAAGGTTGCTTCCTCCTGCTCAACTTGGATTCTATCAATCTTGCTCTTTTAACCCCTATAAATATTAGAGGAGCAAAGAATGTGTTCATTCCGTATCCACAATCATCAATAATGATGGTTGCCATAGTTATGTTTCTGATTTTGTTTTCCTTTATTCAGGTATTGCTGGAGCTTCGTATGTCCCTACAGTGCAAGCAGCATTACCACGCCTTCTCGGCGCTGCTGCTCCAGCAGGAGCTAGTGCTCGGGAAAATCGTCGTCAGTGTTTAAAGGTTATTTTCTTTTTATGTTACCATAGAGCCTCTTCTTTTTCATCAGAATAAATCTTGATCTATTGCTGTTTCCAGGTCTTAAGATTGTGGCTTGAGAGAAAAATCTTGCCTGAATCTGTTTTGAGGCGCTATATGGATGATATTGGAGGTTCAAATGATGATACCTCTTCTGGATTTTCCCTCAGACGTCCATCCCGAGCTGAACGAGCTATAGATGATCCAATCAGGGAAATGGAAGGCATGCTTGTTGATGAATATGGAAGGTGTGTTTTCTTAGTTATTCGTGCTATTCTTTTCAATAATATTTCGGTGGCATTTTTCTTGTCTCTTGAAGAACATTTGGCATGGTCCTACATACTGTTATGGAAATTCGATGTGTATATGGTCCATGACATGGTTATGTTAAAGAATTAGGATTTGAATAGAGTTGGAACATAACATCTGAATCAACCTTTTTGTTGGAAAATGTAACATGCCCAAATGCATGTGAATGTTAGCACAGTTCTTGCCTAGGGAATTGAACTGCATTCCAGATACTTGATCTGCAGTGTGCCATCACTTTATGATAAAAAAAAACAAATGAGCCATAACACTTTTTTGTATTTCTGCTTTATTTTCTTTCTAAAAGAAAGTGCTGTATTTATAGAATGACCGTTAAGCATTTGCACAAAAGGTGGGGTATGAAATAACTTTTGATGATTAGTCTTTAAGCAATACCATACTGAGTACTATTGGAGATTGGAATGATGTGTTTCCCCTTGTGCTGAAGGCATTATTAGGTAGTCTTCTTGGTGACCCTTAGAGGTGATACGGGTTATTGGAATATTCCTCATCTATCCTTATGTTTCAAGGGTTATGCCTTGCTTTCATGTTTTAGAGCCATTTACAATCACCAGTTGTGGGTTTGATATGTCCACTTCTGCTTGTCCCTTTTAATATCATTTATGAAAATTGTAAATTTAACCATAAATCAGCATTATTTGGTGTAGCTTCACAAAAGGAGAAGGTCAAGTATGATTGCCAGAAGGTATAAATGAACCACAAACATGAAATTGACTTGAACTTATAACTTTTCAGTAAAAAATTAAAGTTGATACTCTTTGAAGAACTTAAATAATCCTGGAGAATGAGGTAATGTAGCAAATGCTAGGGTGGTGGATGTCATTCTTAGAACCTACTGTGTGGAAGTGCAGAAGACAATAATACTATAGGTAGTTTTGTACGATTTCGAATGTGCAGCTCTTGTTTTTAGTTTTGCTAGCTAAACTCAATTATTATGTTATGCAACCATTTGTTATTATCATTGCAAAATTTGTTTAAAGCCTCGCATTTCCATATGGCTTGCCATATCACATGCATTTCTTTTGTCAATAGAATTTTGTTTTAGATGAAATATGAAGTTGATCAATGCAGTAATTTCTTTAAAATTTTACTGTTGTATTGACTTTAAGATCCATATTGGTTTTCTTGGCTTTGGTACCAGTAATGCTACATTTCAGTTGCCCGGCTTTTTATCTTCTCATGTGTTCGAGGATGATGACGAGGACTTCCCTAGCAGCCCATTTAAGGAAGGTGATGGTGCGTTGGGAGTGACAGGATCAATCCATGCTTTAGGAGATTTAGAAATAAGTACTGCTACTCCAAGTGACAGGCGACATTGCATCTTAGAGGATGTGGATGTGGAACTTGAAATGGAAGATGTGTCTGGACACCAAAAGGATGAAAGACCTTCATCCACAGGTGGTTCTTTTGAAATGGAACCACAGCAGCATTGCTCAGATGGGCCAGAACCTGCATTAAATGATTCTGCTGAGTTGCTGCCTCAACCAGATGATTCTCCACCACCGCCTCTTGATTCTCCTCCTCCACCCCCGCCTTTGCCTACCTCTCCACCGCCACCACTACCTCTATCACCTCCACCCTCAACATCTCCATCACCTCCACCTCCACCGCCGCTTCCACCTCCACCTCCACCTCTTCCGTCGCAACCACCACCTCTTCCGTCGCAACCACCACCTCCTCTTCCTCCTGTGCCAACTATGGTACTGCAACCACCTGTACCAACTCAACCTTTGTTACCAGCCAAACCAATACAACCATCTCATTCATCCGTACAGTCCTCCCCTCAGTTGGCATATCAACAAGCTGTACCTCATGAATACTGCACTACACCCAATGTATGTATTTTGGCTGTCCAGTTACTTTTGTGAATGTGTTAGTTTGTTTAACCGTGACCTGAATTCTCTGTTTGCAGAGTAATCAAATTGTCCAAATGGCTGGCGGTACTCCTCATGGGAATCACATGTTTTTAAACCCTCAAGCTCCTCAACAAAATCCACATTTTCAGCCGGTTAATGCACCTTTTCCACAAAGACCACTGCATCCAAACCTGGCACAAACTGCATCTGGTCATTTCTCATTTACAAAGCCTCTAATTCAGCAGCATCCTCAGCATCCTTATCCCCGTCCATACCCTATGCTATCACATCCTGATGGACGGCCACGATTTGCTACTGATGAACAGTGGAGGATGCCTTCAAGCGAATATGCAGATGGTCAGCATGGTGCATGGATGAGTGGAAGAAATCCATCACACGCAGGGCCTTCTTTTGGCCAGGAAGGTACATGCAATTGTGTCCCTGTAATTAGAACACTTTTTTTTACCTGAATTTCCTTTTGCTACTTGTGCGCATACATATGTATTGCTAAGGCCTTGATCTTTCTTCGAAACAAAAAAATATTGAACCAGTCAGGAAGGTTATCGATTCAAATTTTTTTTGTACAGAACTGCCTGCACGATAAATTTGTGCTCTTATCTGGATGGGATTGATATTATTTTTTGTGATGTTAATTGTGGATGCTGAACCACATTAATGTTAATGACATGACATGACATTTCAATTTAAAATGTAGTCTGACTGCTTGAAATTATATCTGTGAGAGGCCAACTGAATGATTGAACTGTTTCTCACTCGTTTAAATTCATTATTTTATTGTTAAAGTATGATACCTCCTAATGAAATGAACTTGTATCATTATTTACCATTAAAGTATTGATCTCATGGTTATTCATATTCATATGGAATGCCATATCAAGTTTGCAGATGCTTTAAAAAAAAAAAAGCAAAGAGAAAGAAAGAAAGAACTGTAGGCAGGCAGATGCTTGCTTTCCATCATTTCTCATGCAGGCTACATGTCTATGCTGCTTACCATATTAGTTTTTCCTTTGATGAAACCTTTTTCAGCATGATGCTTGTACAAGTGTTTAAGTTATATTTTTCTAGGATTTGTGGCCTGAACAGAAAACATTGTCAGAACTAAGCTTGATTGATTACATATTATTAATTTTTTTAACTCTGTTGGTAAGTTTTGTCCTCGCGTTAATTTTTTTAATTTTTTTTACAATCAGTGCCTTGCACTGCAAAGATGCAAAATGCTTTTTCTAGTGTCTAGCTTGTGCTTGTTATATGAAGGTAAACTTGTCTGGCATGCTAATGTGCAAGCATTGCAACTGAACCTCTGAACTTGTTTATTTCTCTTTTGGCATGTTTATAAATGGGAGTTTAGGAAAGTTTGTTTTATATCCTGCATTTTCTTTATGATGTCCTTTTTCTGTGATGCACAGGCTAATAGATCATAAAACATTTTCCCTTGCAGGTTACTTTCGGCCACCGCCTCCAAATAATATGGGATTTCAGGTTGCTCCCACCAATAATTTACCTGCTGGAGCTCCCATTCCAGGTGAGTTTGCTTTGTGAAAAATTGTCTCATTTTGCTCACAAGTGACGTTCGTACTACTGGAGTAAATGACCTCAAAAATTACAATTGAACAATTGATTTCTATGATTGTATTATTTTAGGTCATGGTGTTTCACAGATGTTGCCATGTAGACCAGACATGCCTTCCCTTAACTGCTGGAGGCCAGCTCAATAACAAGTCTGAGGGCTTCTTAAGTTTTTGAGTAAGTTTATGTTCCTTCTCATTTGTGTTTGTGGCTGAATTTCTAAAGTAAGTGTTTCTGGTACTCTTAAAATTGCATTCCAATTTTCTTTCAAGAACAGGTCTTCTAAGATTTTAAGCCTTAATCTTTGCCACTTTTTTAGTGTGCTAACTGAACTGAAGTGGCATCACACATTAGTGAAACATCCTTGTCACTTTTGGTGTGATTATTGAAGGGTTTCAAATTTATGTTTTTCCAATTATTTCTCATTAAACTGGCAGTCAAATGTTTTTGATTGCCCATTTAGTGCAAATTTCTTGTGCAATGGCACCACTAGGGAGTACAATATATAATGGATGGCTTAGTGAAGCTTATTACAAGTCGGTCTCTTTCTGATGGTGGATATATCTGTGTTTGTTGACTTTTCCAGTGCTGTGATCCTGAAAGGAGGAAGTACACTTGCATTATAATACGCTGCAAGGAAGGTTCCATTTTGGACTTACAACTACCACTTGAAGGCAGTGCTTGAACCTTGTGGAGACTCTTGGCAGGGCTGTGTATATTGTAATTTTTCCTGACAAATGTATCCCGGGAACATTTGCTTCCGAGTGTAGGACCATGTTTCTGACTTGGTTAGTACATCTGTTTCTTAACTCTTGTAATTACGTTAGGATATAGAGAGAAATTTTTTAAGCCACAAGTTTGACCAATGGTAAATTTATTGATCCTTTTAATGCGTTACTTTTTTGTCTTGTTTTGCTTCACTATATCTTAGTTGTTTTCTGTAAGTTTTTTTTTTAAGTACAGCAAATGCATGCACTATCATTTCCTTCTCCCATCTTGGGGGCATGCATGGTCTGATCAGAGATCTGGATGCATGACTAAATGCCTTTTGGTGCATTGTGTAGCTCATAAAGCTTTTTTTTTTAAGTTAATTTTGGTCTATCATTGACACATGGCCTTGTGCTTGGGAGAAGGATAGACTTAAGTAGGACAATTCAGAAGTCTATTTGGTTTCCAAGGCAGCTAAGCAAGGCTTCTTGGGCCAGTTCTTGATGGTGACAAAGGGATTTGATTTGGTTGGGTGGTTAGTGTATATCCTTTTATATTGGAGGAATTGGGACATGGTTGTAAATGAGTGGCTCGGTTATGTATTTTATGAATGAACCTCTAGATTTTTCCTTTCTGTTTTCGTTTTGGTTATATGATGTAAGTAGTTCAACTTATGGTTTAAAAAATTCACATGATGTGGTGGCAGTGGGCAAGTTGCAGGCATCCTCTCTCTTTCTACCTTCATTTCCTAGGTGAACTTTGGAATCCCTTTTGAATCAGAAGTGTCAGCTCCCTTTTCATTTAAATATAATCAAGTAAAAAGCTGAGTGTTGAATTGTCTTGAAGTGATTTAGAGGGAAAAAAAATGAATAGCAAAAAAGAATCCCAATAGAAGACAGTGAAGGAAGTAAATTGAAATTTGAGATAAAACAATTATTTTGGGAGTTTATGGACCAGATTGACAAGGCCAAGTCTAAAAAGAAATTTGTAAAATAATCCAGAAGCATCTGATATGAAGCCTGAAGTTTTTGTTTTCTTGTTTTAATTATTTTCCTAGTTAATTTTGGATTTTAATTATTTGTTTTCTATGTAGCTTAGAAATTTTAATTTAATTAGTATTTTACTATTTAAGAAATCTTAATGCTAGATTGATTCTATTAATGAGGTAAGTTTTAATTAAGAATTCTTTGCTATAAAATATTTTAGAACTAATATAAATAGAGATGTCTAGTTTATTTTATGGAAAAAAAAGTTATTATTCAGATTTAATAAAATAACAGAGAATTTTCTCTAGATTTCTCTACGGTTAGAAATGTAACCTTATGAGAAGTGTAGTTTTATCTTCTCTATACGCCCTGTCAAGTGGTATCAGAGCGGGTAAACATTTGGATCATTGGCGAACCGTGAAGAGAATCGTGGAGCATTTGGTGACAACCATCTTCATGATGGTGATCAGGGGATGCAGGCTACTTGGGATAAGTTAGATTGCCATTCAGTAGGGATAGCAACTTTAAAGGGGCGAATGCAAACTGAGTTTGGTGACATCAATGCAAGATTTGATGACCTTACAACCATACTTGAGGCACTAGGGTTGTGCGCAAACATGAACCGGGGAAGAAGAGAGGCATGCGCCGTGGATGAAGCCCGCGACCAACCTGTCCTTGAACTAATTCGTGCAAATCCTCTTGGCCAATATGACTTAGTATTTATCTGATGAAGAAGATGTATTTAGGCTAATGGGAGGCACATATAGGAATCAAAAGGAGAGGAACGTGCTTGGAAACTTACCTCGGGGCTGACCTTACCTTAAACCTATTCCCAAAATTCCATCTAAACAACCTTTTAGATATGTGAAGGGTTTTGGTGAAGATGAACTTAATGGAAGCCATGAGACCTTGTCAGATCAAGAAAAACAACCACAACCTAAAAGACAAAAACAGATCAACGTAATTAAATGTTAATATGAGCAAGAATCTTTTGATAACGAGGATGTTTTAGGCAAACTTGATGGAGATGATGAAGGAAATTTATATGATGATGAAGATCTTGCAAACAAGAACATGGAGAATTTCTTACCAGTCTTTTAGAAATATTATGAAAGATTATTTTAGTGTTTCTTTAAATACAATGATTGAAGTATTGGATATAGATGATGATGAACTCAAGTTTTAAAGTAGAAAAATATAGGAAGAAACTACAAATGGACTTCATAGGAACAAAAAATATAATATCATATATGAATTTTTTCTTATTATACATGCACTATAAGTTAAATTTTGAAGCTCACTGGTCAGACATAGTACTTTGTTAATAAGTTAGCTATAATATTATATTCAAAGTATTTGTTCCTTTAGGGTGGAATAGTTTAGTTTCTGACAAATAACTTGAGGACAAGTTTTTCTCAAGTGGGGGAGACTGGCGTAGAACAATTATCCCGGAAGTTTATGGACCAGATTAACAAGGTCAAGTCTAAAAAGAAATCCGTAAAGAAACTTGGAACCATCTGATATGAAGCCTAAAGTTATTGTTTTCTTGTTTTAATTATTTTCCTAGTTAATTTTAAATTTTAATTATTTTTTTCCTTCTTAGCTTATGACTTTTAATTTAATTAATATTTTACTATTTAGGAATTCTAATGCTAGATCGATTCTATTAATTAGGTAAGTCTCAATTGAGAATCATTTCCTATAAAGGATTTTAGAACTAGTATAAATAGAGAAGTTTAGTTTATTTTATGAAAAAAAAGACTATTATTCAGATTTAATAAAAATATCATAGAGTTTTCTTTAGATTTCTCTATAGTTAGGTCTATACGCTACGTAAAATTTGATGTATAGATCATAGCATGAAAATTATGGATTTCAAATCAACTAACTAACAACTGTCAATATACAAACCTTAGCTCTGTCAGGTACTTTTTTGTAATTTTAACTCTGGGTCTATCATATTTCTTTTTGCTGCTTTTCTCATCAAATTTTCTCTGTTGCTCAACTTCTCCCCAACTCTCTCAAGAATTGACTTTTTTTTTGTGTGTGTGTATGAGAGTGAGAGAGAGAGAGAGAGTTGACTGTCAAGGCTTTAGATCAGCTAATCTTGTCAGTTTTAGTTCATCATGGATGAAGGACCTGATGGCTTGATAGTGAATGAAATCGGAAAGGAATACCGACATGGTTTTACTTTGGTTCAAAAATAGCCATTGAATATTGGTCTGAGCTTGCTTGCTTGGTGTTTCATGAACAAAAAGTTTTGTTTTTTGGTTTTGCTTTGTGGATCAACAGATGTTATAGATGATTCTGTCAATGGCACATTTCTCTTCTACTTCCATGCGTTTGTTTTCCTCTAATTCAGACTTCCTATCTTGCATATTCCCTTATTTCTACTCTTTTCTTGGGAAATTGATTTGGTTATAGGAACTTGCACTTCTTTAGGAATATACCAATGACAGGGAAGCACAAGAACTTGCTGTTTTCTGTTCCTATTCTCAATTCCTTTCACTTCTCCCTCAGACCTCGTATTAGATTCTGGACCTTAGAGGGGTATAGTTTCCTATGGCTGTTTCTTTTCTTATTTTGCCAGGCCCTCACCTTGTACGTGTTTCCTCCTGGTTGAAGCTGAGTTTCCATCTCAGATTCAGGCTTTTGTCTGGAGTAGTTTACTCAGCAAGAGTAACACTAATGATTTAATGCAGATATGAAGGCTCAACATCTCTTTCTCCTGATATATTTGTTATGGTGGTGGGGAGACTGGGGACCACCTTTTCTTCTGTGTCAGTTGTACGAGATATGCTAGGTAGTCTCTTTGAGGTTTGTGGGAGACTATGGGTAGTTTCAGGCTCAATGGATGACATTGCCTTTTGAATTCCTGAAAGGCTTTTCATTGACAGTAAGATTCTTTGCAATCATGCTATTTGTCTGTGGGGTGTGGTATATGGAAGGAGTGGAATGCTAGAATCTTTAGTGACTGCTAATTTTGGAGCTACTCTTGCATGCTTTTGCCTTCAATATGCTCCTGTTCACCAGGCCTTTAAGGGAGTCTCTCGAGCTGATATCCAAGGAGACTGGAAACTCTAATTACGAGCTTCTTCCTCTTCCTGATCATATTTAAGATAAGACATCCTCAATAATCTATATTCAGCTCTGAAATTTTTGACTTTTATGTTACGTTAGCTGGGAAGTTACTTCCATTGACTAGGCTGAGAGGCTGTATCGATTTTGCTACTCTAGAGCCTGTTGATTTTTTTCCTCAGGAATTCAGGGTTTGAGAAAATGTTGCAGATCTTTCTCATGAATGTCAATCCAATCTTAAACATCTATTCAACAGCATCACTTGCAAGTTGCCATTTATTTTGAAATTTAATTTCACAAAATCTTGCACCCTCAGAGTTGGATTTTAAGTTGGTGAGGTTTCTTATTGAGAACTGAAAGTTAGAAATCATAAGAAAGAACGGGCATTTGCTTTCTTCTTGAGGTGGATCATTTTGCTTGTAAATAATCCTTGTATATCTTCACCTGGGATGATATTCTGAAAGCTCCCTTGTCTCTTGTAAATAGATGGCACAGGTTTCTTTTAGCTAAACTGGCAGTGCCAGCATTCTAGACATTATTTTAGGTGGTTTTCTTGTAACCTTGGTAACACATTTCAAAATGATTCACATGGAATAACAACTGGAGATAAAAGAAGGAAAGAGAGAGTTGATCCTGTGTCTGCTGTGTGTCCTTTTCTTCTTAATTTTGTGTTTGAAATTCTCATACTGCCTCGAAGGGTTTGGACCCCCCTGGCTTTCTGCAGTTGATGAAGGGGATCAGTCCACTGAGCATGAGCATGTTTGTGATGTATATTATGCAGTCATATATATCATTAAATTTCAAGGGCTGTTCACTGTTAGAATTGAATGATGACTGCAAATTGTACTGTTTCAGGTTTAAGCAAACAATTAAGCTGAATCTGCTCATTCATTACATCTCATTATGGGGAATAAAGTTCAAACTATATGTGGGAGAAAACTTCTGCAAAATTTGAGGTAAATATTTGATGTGGACTCTCAAAACCAAAACAATGCTCATAATTTTGTATTTTTTAGATAGGAATAGTTTTTCCTCTTGGTATCTTTAAAAAGTAAAGGTGTCCAACAAAATGCTTCAATTTATTTTGAAGAAATAGCTTATTAGCTTACAAACAGTTAATTCCATATGTGAATATCTTTATGACCCCTCTTACGTGCTGTATCATCATCACAATGTGAACAGTTGCTCATTTTGAGAATTCAATTTACTTTTTGTTGCAACCATTTATTTCTAGTGATTTTTTTTTTCACTGAGATTGTCTGATGAATTTTTTCTATACTTGCTTGCTATCTGACTCCTACCAACAGTTATGAATGTAGATGTTATTATTACCTAGGAGAACTGACGAATTGCCGTGATATACCTCCTGACGGGATGGCTTAGCTAATTCCTTTTACAGAAATCCTCTCCTTACAATAGGAACCTTGGGCACGTATCAGGTCGTTTCCATAGGGTAATCTTGGAAGAGTAACGTGAATCTGCTTTTCTTCTTTTTTCTTGTTATATTTAATGACCCCGATTATGCAGTACGGAAGAGAAATGCGTCTTTATATATATATATATATATATATATTCGAGTGTTATTCTCTTTTGCTGATTATTAACTGTTAATACATGCAAGGAGTTTGATTGTTAGGGATTGATAAAAAAAAAAAAAAGGAAAAGAAATGAAAAATAACGTCCAGATGGCTGATGTAGCTTGATTATTTGTTAGCTGGTGAGAGGCACAACTGGTGGTAAGATTAATTTTGTGATATAAAAAGTGGTTCATAAAGTTGATTTCAAAATACTTTTACAATTGCCTGAAAGGATAAATCTAATTAGCATATTGATGGAGAAGTAGAATTCTTGGAGATACAGTGAATAGCAAGTATCTCCCTGTGGAAGCCTTGGGACATTGTCATGGATGCCTGGTATGTTGTATGAGCTAGTGTGCCAAAAAACGAGAACCATACCAAGACTATTATACAGTATTAGGTTGCCATCTGATTTAGGGGTAGTAGGCTACTAGAGGTGGTGGCAAAGGCATCGAAGCAAACTTGTGGGCACCTGGTGAGTATGATGCAATTGCATTATGTGATGGATGTATGTGGTAGAGAGAGATTCTGGAACAGCATCTGCGTGTGGAAAATCTGAATTTGATGCTCAACAGTAAGAAAGTATATGAAGAGTCGAGATGCTGATCTTAGCTCCAAGACCCCTCCCTCGTTCTATTTGTTGTTGTGGTTAAATTTCCTGCCTTCAGTCCTTTGTCCTCTGTCTTGGGCTTTAATATGCGGAGTTGGAAAATCTCCAAGAACAAGTACAGTAACCAGCCAAAGAAATGGCGAGAACCTAATTTTACCTGAAAGAATATGGAATAATATAAATATTGAAAAGAGGAATACGGTGGCAGGTAACTGTTAACTTGTCTGGGTTGGTTGCGATGATGCTTTGCCCAAGCAGTTACTGGATTCTATTTTTCTGATGGGCAAGGAGACAGTCTCTTTGGCAGTACAGAGATATAAATCCAAAAAAATGGATTGTGACGATAAGGCCGAAGGAATGGCTTTGAATTCTAAATTAATTCTGAATGGTCTATCATAATGTTGAATGGTAAAATTCTCTCTTTAATTTGAGGTCCACTTTATGATGCGCAACACCACAATGCTTAAGGAAACGGTTGACAGTTCTTGAGGGCTCGTTTGGGCAGAGTACGAAAGCCAAGTTCTTCATGGGCTGTACGAAAATTAGAGCTATGCCTACCATATGAGACTGATCCTGATGAAAGGAACCTCAACTGAACAGGCCTAATATTGCAGCTGACCTATCCCACTGGCTACGCAAACACGATATAGTGAACACAAAGAAAGGAAAGAATGGCTTAAATGAAAGGAACCTCAACTTTAGCAGGGAAGAGGAAACATTGTCCCACTCAATAACTGTTCCGACAAGAGGTATTAAAGGGACTGTCATCTTCTATTTAAGATAAATCAATGACAAAAGGTATTGATGCTCTATTATCAAATCCATTTTTTTTCTAATACACAAGGGTGGATTTAATTGTTCTCACCAAAGTAAACATAATAAATTAGGGGTACAATTATATGTATTAACAGTTCTTGGTAACATAAACTAACAAAAACGTATTATCTTATTTGATTTTTTTTTCCTGTCACATCTCTTTCTATTTACCTTCAAGAGCTACTCAGCAGACAAAATGTTGGATCATCAACGAGTTAATTGAATATGATATCCGATGCTAAACTAATCAAGTGCCGTTTTGTTTTTCCTACCCGTTATTGGTTTTGGCAATCCATCGAAGATTGGTCTCGTTATGGCTGCAGCGGATAAGGCCTGTAAATCTGGCTTCAAATTCCACTTCGATGTTGGCCACATGGAAGAACTAATGCTGTCATGATCATTCAGACTAGTTGCGCTTGATGACTTCCTTACTACGAGAAATCCATCAGCCAAATCTCCTGGACCCGTTTGAGCAGAGGTCAAACCACCTGCATCAACATCTGTTGTGGTCCGATTTCCCGCTTTAGGTCTCAGAGCCAAGCCCTTTCCAGTGATTGTCGAGAAAGCAGGCCCGGTGCTTTCCTCTCTAATCAGCAAGTCAGTGTAAATGGAAGTGAAATCAGCTTCTGATTTCTGACGCCTTCTCACCAATTTCTCAGACTCGCCTTCCTTCACCTCATCAAGGTATAATTTGTCAACCAGTCCATTTTTCTCATCAAGGAACCCATTAGCCAAGCTTTTAGTTTTCCGATGGAGGCTCAGAGGTGGATGGGAAGCCGGTGATGGTTTAAGATATGGACCACCTTCTGGATGATGAGAATGTCCGTTCCTGTAGACTGCCATCTCAAAACCTTCAGGTATCTTCTTTTGATCTTTTGGCTTAAGCCCATAGTAACCTTGTAAAGAGCTCATAGCTGGAGAAACCTTACACCGTGAAGACTGAGGCTTCAAAGATTGAAATGAATCAAAGAGATCGGACTGCAGACCACGTGGCGGGGTCCGTTCATAACTGTTCTGTCTGCAAAAAAGTTCAAGTGTCATAATTTGTAGATTTTAGGCTGAACTTGGGGCTGTGATCCACCCCAAAAGAATCTCAATGTTAACACAGTTTTCAGCAATTCAAATGGAACACTGAATGCTATCAGGTTTCAACTGTAAGTGCATTTTCCGCTCAAATTTAAAAACCATCTAGAAAGACCAACTACATCACTTGACTTAATCAAACTAATCTGGAATAGGCTAGGATTCTTACCAGTATTTCAATCAGTTTTAGAAAATTTTCTAGCAGTTGTGTGGTGTTGATACTAAATCAATGTTTGATGATAAGATGACATCCATTTTGTCAAATAGGTTTTGTTCTCATACCCCAAAAAACATCACAGACTTCATGGCAAATATATGAAATGTGAAATCTCATGAAAATAAGGGATAAAAGGTGTCATATATGTCAGATGAAGGTATATGAATTTTAAGGATTCAAAATAATGATGGTTCATGGATGATGCAAATAGTAAAACCGCGAGTGACACCCAGCACAACAGCTTAACTGAAAGGGGAGAAACCTGGCAGAGCTTTTGGGAACAAGGCTGCAAAGGTGATACCAATGATACATTAACCTGCTATTACTATTTATGTTCAGTTATCCATACTACAAGACAGTTACAATTTTGACTTGAGCTAATTATTTTTACTATACTAGCCAAGACTAAATATTTGTAATTTATCTAATGAATTATAGTCACGGGAGGCAAATCATTTTATCCATCAAAATAGGATTACCAAGATAAAACAAAAGAGAACACAAATCTTATTCAGTTTTCCATGAAACCAAACACCACCAGACCACATTGCATCCTCCCTTTCTCATGTGAATCTCACATGCATTTCCTCCCCCCCTAAATCTTATATTTGTCTGTTCTTTTTTCCATATACGATCCTTTTCTTTCTCTGATATGATTTGAATCCGATTCAATCAGAACAGATTTGAAATCTGCAATTCAAGTATTTCATTATCTTACTATTGAATTGGATTTAATTCAAAGATACAGCAGGGAGTAGCGAAAAGATCTGAAAATGCTCCCCAGATCACCCACCATCCCTTTTTCCATCTTTTCCCACCGGTTACTGCAGCACAGAACACACCTAGATCCTAGCCTGGCACTGCAGATTCTTCCCAGTGACACTTACTGCAAGAAACCTAACAAGTAGAGCCACATCTTTCAAGACCAGTTCCTTTAAATGCCACAACTGCCACGTGCCACAAGAATAAAAACTCTTGCATCTCTCCTACCGCCCAAAATGTACGTTATTGTATCACCATCAACAATACCACGTCACCATTTTTGCTAATGTAAGTTATCAAATTCTAGATTCTTACTTCATATCCTCTTGAGCATGTATACTTTGAAAGTCCACATGAATCGTGGCCAATCTATATATGAAGGCCTCTGCACAGTCATAGTTTCATCCAAGCAAGGTCCTTGGAGGGTAATCTGAAAAGGCAATTTTTTAATGAAGTGGTCCGACTCTCAAGAATTAAACCTGCCTAGGACTTTCAGTTGTGCTTTGCAAACTATGTGGCACTAAAATTTTACCAACGCATCATAAGAAGTTCAAATGAATCTCTAGGCTGGTTGGTTAGGACTGCAATGGGGTGAGCCAGAAAAATAGGCTGGAGCTTTCTGGTTGTACTAACCAGTACAAGGATCACACACTTTCTACACTTTTAAATACCTTGTTTTAGCAATTTGGAGAGTCATGCTAGTGTAATAGTAAAAGAAGGTTCAAATGAAGGTAAGTTGAGAACTAAGAGCCCACATGTTTTTTGCACACATAATGATGGGGAAATTCAAATGAACCAGAAATGGAAATTTAGAACAGACACAGCTTCAAAAGGAACAAATACATACCCTGGAACGTCAGAACCATTCGATAAGAAAGATGAGGGTTGATGCCTTCCAGGAAGTGGAATCTGGAGTGACTTGAGAGCAAACATTTGAAGATCCGTAACCAAGCTATTCATCTTTTTTATGTCAGCAACCTAAATAATTAGTCACAAACAAGCCAAAACAATATTAACTTCGTTGCCATCTAGTTAAAAGTTCTCTGAAGGCAAAAAACAAATGTAGCAATATACTGTTCTGAAATCGTGAGCAACATTTTAACACCCAAAAACTCAACACACACACACACACACACATAGATAACCCGAAAACGGCAATAATTCCAAACATAATCGATTGGTCAGTAAAGGTAAGTTTTGGCAGTGATGAAACTGATTATTCTGCAATTCTAAACAAACCAAACTGATTATCCCGCAGCTACCTCCCCTCCTCCCTTCTATTTTTTGTAATGAAAAATATTAATTAAACCTTGATTAACAGGGGAAAAAAAATCACATTTTGCACAGAACCCAGATCAAAATAAAAATAACCCATGGATGTATGAAGGAAAAAACCAATCAATTAAGTAAAAAAAAAAACCTCAACGCCGTATTTAATAGCAACGCCGGCA
>Ga0307513_10002744_pt1 | contig 24216 bp, 27 predicted proteins | sample 15_EM_MG_FD_202174 | JGI IMG/M metagenome (GOLD analysis project Ga0307513, IMG submission 202174) | Populus trichocarpa ectomycorrhiza microbial communities from riparian zone in the Pacific Northwest, United States - 15_EM | ecosystem: Host-associated > Plants > Roots > Unclassified | place...
CCACTAACTCAACTAACTAGGGCAAAGACAGATGTATATATCATCACAAACTCCTCCTATCCTCATCAGGAGGTACCTTCAGATAGTTTGCTCCTTGTCCCACCTTTCCCCCTTTGTCCCAGAAACTCATGCTAACAAAATTCAAAAACAATCATCACTTCATCACACCCTCCGTAATTTTTCCCTCTGGGTGTCCTCCGGGTGTAAAACCCTTTTACTACCTTTTCGCTTTCCTTCCGGTTTTCCATACAGCCTTTGCGTCTCCGTTCCGTCTCCGTTCCGTCTCCGTTCCGATCGCTGCATTCCTACATAGGAAATGCTTTCCACAAACACACACCCGGAGCCATATCCCATGTGCCTGACTCCACAGCGCATGTCCAAAGCCACAGCACTTCCCCGGAAGCTAGCTAAAGAACAAAGGAGATATCGGGAAAGTCTGGCGAGCAGCATTTCCAATACTCCCACTCTGCGAGCCATCCTCGTCTAAAATAAAAAATAAAAATAAAAATAAAAAACCTTTTCTCCAATGCTCCCGTGTCCCTCATGTGCCTGTGCAATTTTCTTCTCATCTCCGGTACTGCTAACTCTCACAGATCGCCGGTCTTCTCCATATCCACGGCTCACCCATGTCCACCACTCTTACTCCTATCTCCTCCGCTCATGCTCCCACTCAATGCAAGCCCATCTCGGCCCGGAACCTATTGACTTTATCGCGGCTTAGGTTCTTGGTGAGACAATTGGCGACAATGTCCCCGGTGTGCAAATATGCCAACTCGATTTTTCCAGTTGTGACCTTTTCCCGGCCATAGTGCTCCTGTATGGCTATATGCTTGGTGCGAGCATGAAATTCGGGGTTGTGGGCGAGTTCGATGGCGCCTTGGTTATCAACGAATATTTTGGTTGCCGGCACTGAGGTGTGGGGTGGAGTATATTTTTAGGGGTGTTCGGTGCTAGGGTCTTCAGAGCTGGGGTCTTCGGCGTTGGGATTTTCCGGAACAGTTTGTAGTTCCGTGATAAATCGTGACACTCATATGGCTTCTTTTGCCGCTTGGGTACGAGCCATATGTTCGGCTTCGGTGGAGGATAGCGCAACGGTCTGTTGGCTTTTCCTAGACCATGATACTGCTGACCGTTTAGACTCCTCTCCGGGTGACCTTTCTTCGGTCAGAACACACACATAGCCTCCGGTACTTTTGCGAGTATCCAGATTGCCAGCACAGTCTGTATCGCTATATAGAATCGGGTACTGATCTTTACCAGTGAAGGGAGCGAGTCTGAGACCGAGATGTGAGGTTTTCTTAACATAATGGAGTAGGTGTTTTGCGGCATCCATATGGCTTTCCTTTGGCGAATTATTATATCGGCTCAGGGCTCCAACTGCGAATGCGATATCCGGCCGGGTACACAGCATGAGATACATGAGACTTCCGATCATACTCCGGTACTCTGTCTCATCCGCATCCGAGTCTTCGCCTTCCGCTTCCTGAATGAATGTTCTGGTTCCGGTCAAGCTCACGAGCCTGGTTCCAGGGTTTAGCGGAGTGGAAACCGTCTATGCGTTTGCCATGTTGAAGCGCTCAAGAACTTTCTGTATATAGGTGGCTTGGTTGAGGGTAATCTGACGGGGTAGTTGAACAATTTGGATACCGAGAAAGTAGTGAGCCTTTCCTTGATCCGTAACGGGAAATAGTTTTGCTAACATAGCTTTACCTTGGTCAACCATAGCCCGAGGTCCAATTCACAGCACATCGTCGACCCAGATTAGTACTCAACAATAATCCTCGCTCTTCTGTTTCAAATATACCGCATGATCGTTCTTGCTTCTTGTGAACCCGCATGTGCCTATTGCGAGGATAATGCGCAGGCAACGGTCAACCGGTCGAACTAGACTAGGGCAAAACTAAAAGGGTACTGGGGAGAATCAAAACCTTCATTCGCTCGACATCCTCCAAAACTAACTAACCAAACCTAAGTCTACATAAGAAAAACTCTCTCAATCAATCTATCGTCTGCCACACCTATCAATCTCTCCTTCATGTGTAATTCCCTTCTGCCTGTCGATCTCCGTACTCTGAACAAAGGCAAGACATAACCAAAAAACCATTCCATCTATCCTTCCATCGATCCTTCAGTCTAGAACAAAGGAAACAACTATCCGCTTCTGTGAACTCTGACACTCCCCCTGAAACTGACCGCTTTCGATCATGCTCGAGTTAGGCCCAGTTTCAAAACAAACTCTTCTTGCTTGAGTCTACCATACGGCTTCGTAAAACCATCTGCCAACATCGTCGTAGTAGGTATATGCGTGATAGTGATCGTACCGTGGTTGACCTGGTCAACTAGCCAGTGAAACTTGACGCCGACAGTCTTGCTCTTCGTTTAATGGATGCCGATGTTCGCATTCTGAACATTCGCCTGATTGTCGCTGTAGACATGTAGCGGGATATAGGACTTCACATATGCATGTGATAACGTGTGCAATTCGATATCAATCTTGTGTATCCACACCGCTTCGTCTGTGCTTGTAGCTGTTGCAATAAACACGGCATCGGCTGTACTCTTCGCTGTGATCGACTGCTTCTTCGAGTGCCATGCCACTATCGCCCTATATCTATCCTGAACGAGCATACTGGTGGTCGACTTCAGCGAGTTCGGATCTCCTGCAAAATCGGAATCGGTATATAGAACAACGGATTCACCAATCTGGCTGCCTTCAACTCGCATCCCGAGTCATAAACGAAGATTGGATGTGCGCTTTAGATATCGCATGACTCGGATGGCCATCGTTATGTGCCGCTTAGCAGGATCCACGGCACACCTGCCCAATACTCCAATGGCGAAAGAGATATCGGGTCGTGCTGCTATCGCGGCGTAATTCAAACTGCCGACAATTTCCTGATACTCCTGTTGGTCTGCTTCTCGTTCTTCCTCTTTGTTAACAAAAGCTTCGACTATGGCTTGGCCTTCTTGGTATACCGTGGGTGATGCTTTCCGTCTCAGAAGTGATGTACCTGGCTCAATAAGAGTAGTAACCGCCTTCTCTGCCATACGAAATCTCCGTAGAATCTGATTGATATATCCTTCCTGATCAATCAATAGGATTGGGCCTAAACTGTCGCGCTCGATCCTCATACCTAAAAAATGTGAAATGGGACCTATATCGCGAATCGTAAATGCCACTTGAAGAATTTTCCTTGTTGCCTGAACCTCATCACACCCCCCAACAAGTAAAATATCATCAACCCAAACCAACAAAATCAACTCCGCCCAAAAATAAACACCAGCCTCCCAAGCACTCTTTCTAAACCCACTCTTCCCCAGCTCCTGATCAAGTCTCTCATACCAATTCAATGCAGCTTGTTGTAGTCCGTAAAGGCTTCTCAGAACTCGTACGTAGACTGGATCTCTCTCACCGGTGTATGCAACCAAATGCTCTTGAGGCTCCGATTCAACAACCACACTAAAGCCAACGGGTAGTTGCAGATAAATCTCTTCCTTTATGCGGCTCTCAAGAAAGGCTGTCACAATATCTAACTGATGTATCTCATAGTCCCGTACTGCTGCGAACGAAAGAACTAATAGCACAGTACTTATCGATACAAGTGGGGCATATGTCCGTACGAAATCAATGCCTGGCTGCTGTTTGAAACCGTGGGTGACAAGTCGAGCTTTATACCGATCGTGACCTCCGTCCGCATTCAACTTCCATTGCAAAACGAGTCTCGATGTAATTGGTTTGCGCCCGTCTGGAACTCTATCCACCACAGTCCAGGTTTTCAAACGCTCCAGGTTTATGATCTCTTCTCCAATCGCTGCCTTCCACTCACTCTTCTCTTTAGATTCCATAGCTTCCTGAACCGAGCTTGGTCCTGCCTCCACCATTCCAACAAAAGCAGTAACTACCTCTCTACTTTCCGATCCTTCCAGCCCACTCGGTTCATCACTCCTGCGCTCTCATGCTTTTCCCAAATCAGACACTAATCCCTTTATCTCATTTACTCCTACAGTTCGCCCAGCTTTCTTTTGGCTCTTAACTCTTTCCTCTATCACTACCGGTGCCACCGGAGGATTAATATCATCACCACCATCACCATTACCATTATTTTCCTCGTTGCGCTGTCCACAGTCCTCTGCTTCACTATCATCACGACTTATACAGGGAAATGACTCCTGGAACACCAAATTCCGATCGATTGCCGGACAAGCAGTTCCTCCAGGTAAGCTTGGACTCTTCTTCCAATATCCCAAATCCTCGTAGAATACAGCATCTCATATGGTAATGAGTCGTGAACTTGATGGATCGTAGACTTTATAGTGCTTCGTCGTAGTCTCATACCCAACGAATATCCCTTCTGCCGCCTTGTAGTCTAGCTTTCTTCTCCTTGCCTTCGGTATCTGATACAAAACCTTGTATCCCCATACCGGTAAATGGCTAAGACTAGGAACTTCGCCAAACCACAGCTTGAATGGGGTTTTACCGGTGAGCGATTTTGAGATTGATCGATTGCGGAGGTATATCGTGGTTTGGTAGGCAAGAACCTAAAGGTTCTTTGGTGCCTGCACCGCCGACATCATGCTAAGAACTTTGTTTAGAAAGGTGCGGTTCTGACGCTCCGCTATTCCATTCTCTTGTGGTGTGTATGGTACCGTACATTCACTCTGAATGCCATACCGGCGAAGATAATCCTGAAATTGTTTTCCTTGGTACTCACCTCCGCCATCACTGCGGAGTGCCTTTATCTTCTTGCGGGTCGACCTCTCAACACTGGCATGAAACTCCTGAAAACAACCAAAGACTTCTGACTTCCGTTCCATAAAATAACCGGTAGCATAACGTGCATACTCATCGGTAAACATGACGAAATATCTCTTGCGGCCGAGTGACATAACTTCCATTGGTCCGCAAACATCGGTATGTATACGTTCGAGGATCTGTGTCGCTGGGTGTTGAGGTAAACAAAACGGCTTTCGGGAAATTGCACCTTTAACGCAATCACTGACTGCCCCCTGCATGGCACCTATTGTACGGTAGCTGACATGGCCTAACCGCCTATGCCACAGCTCTGCACTTAGTCTTTTCTCCTTCTTCTTCTCCTTCTGAAGAATAACCTTGTCAACGTGCTCGAACTATTCTGCTCCTCTTGACGTATGCACTGTATCGAGAAGAAATCACCGCTTGTGCATCTTCACAAATCCTGTCAGCTTATCATCTTTGTAGAGATAGCAGCCCTCTGCGGGGTCTATTTGGATTTCCAATCCCTTCCCCATCAACTGTCCCATTGAGAGAAGATTCCGACACGTCGGCACAAGTAACACACTCTCAATAGTTACCTGCTTCTTTTTTCCACCTGGTAGACAAACAATGAGCTTGACACTCCCGATTCCCGCACATACGACATTTCATGAATCGGCGACATTAACGATACGTTCTCCAGGTTCGTAAACTTGGTAATCGGCAATGGCGTCTCGCATCGCACTGACATGGTTGGAACATCCACTATCGATCCACCATTGCTGATCGGAGACCGTGGTTGTGCTGTTCACGCTTCCACCGCCTTGAGTTCTCAAACTCCACACTGCCCCATCGCCATTACTGCCATTGCTATTACCCCGACGTCCACCTCTTGAGTATCCTCCTCTTTATGGTCGGTACCTATTTCCGGTTGGCTGTCTATCAGTACTGTTTTCCCTTGGTTTACTCCAACAATCCTTTTTCATATGTCCTTTCTTCCCACAATTGTAGCATGTGATATTCCCGCTCTTGCCTGCTCTTCTAGGCTCATGCCTTCTTCCTAAACCTGAAGGCGCACCTGCAGCCCTCGAGAACATGACCTCTCCCGAAGCCCGTGCTTCAGCAATCCTCCTTTCAGACTTCATCCGACTCTCTTGCTTAATCATTTCGTCCATCAAGGCTTGCGGCTTACTCGCATTTGCTTGGATCTGCCGAAATGTTCTCCAACTTTCGTCATCGGTCAGGATTGCGCGCAGGAGAATGTAGGTAGCTTCCATATCACCCATGCCACGTCCGTCGGAATTGCAGAGTGTAAGGTCTGCCAGTAGAGACTTGAATTTCTCGTTGAAATTCACGACTGAAGAAAAATCGGCGACAAGAAGTGAACGAAGGTCATCGTTAATACGATGAAAATGCTCCGCTCCGGTTTGCTTTTGGTCTTTTCTCACCATCGACCACATTTTTCGTGAAGATTCCGCACCCCAGTACTTGCGTCGAAAATGGGGTTCCATGTAACTGGCCATCAATGCCTTTGCCATTACATCACGGGACTTCCACTTGATCTGCTCCTTGGAGAGCGTTTCTGTGGTTCTCGACGTAGATGAAGTTGAGGTAATAGACGAACCGGCTGCTGCTGTGGTGCTCGATGAGGTAATGAGGGTTTCACTTTGAGGATATATCTCTGTCCCGTCAACTATTAAGGTCAATCCCTTTCCCGCGATCAGAATCAGTATATCGCGTGCTGTCACAAATCGTGACTAAGCAAGGCAGATTTCACATGACTAATACTTATTAGTCATAAGGTACGTTGGACTTTCACACTATGACGTCACTTGACTCATAGGTCTCACATGACTGCGAACTTGCGAGTCATAGTTATATTTTGATTGATTAATGTTTTTATGACTCACGATTGTGATGTCGATAATGTAATGACTTTTGCACATGACTCATATTATGAGTCATGGGTTTCACGCATGTGGCTCGTTCGAGCACATGATTTGGTTTATGAGTTTTGATTGGTTAACGGAATGTTGAGAGATGACTCATATGAGTCATCGATGGATTTCGCGCTATGACTCCCTACGAGTCATAGAGGTTTTATGTAGCGCGAGGTGATGAGTCACCAAGGTTAGGGTTGTGGGAAGATGCCTATATAAGGCGCTTGGTTCCGACCAAGGGATAGGCACACGAACCATCTCTCCTCCACCTCCGGCGATTGAAATCTCAACACCACGGGAAATCATCGTCACTTTCCACCACCCACCTCTCTTCCCCCATCATGGCTACTGCCTAGGGGTTGACGTTAAGCCATCTTCCCTCCTCTCCTGAGGGACGCAGGCCTCCCCTCCCTCGGGTTCTTGTTCCCGTTCATCGTTGACACCCGCTCATGAAGTTCGGTTCTCCCCCTTACCCTGCACTTGCTTTGCACCTCGCTTAGCATTTTGCTCGGTGGGAAAGCTTCTCGCTTCATTCACGGTCGGCGTTACGGTGTCGGACTCTCGGTCAGAGTAGGCCCCGGCTTGCTGGGCTTGTACCTCTGGTAGGGAAAGCCTCGGTTAGTTACATCACGGTCTCGCCCCGGTCTCGTGGTCGTCCCAAAAGCCCTTGCTATGGCCCGTTTGTCGGTTGTGGCTAGCCCGTTCGCGATCCTTCCTCTACCCCCCTCCCGGTTCCGTCCGCTGGCACCGTACTGCCCCTTTAGCTGGCACCTTACGGCTAAAGACTCCTCCCCCGGCAGGCACCCTACTGCTCCCCCCCTCTGGCTGGCACCCTACTGCTACTCACCGGCTGGCATCCTACTGCTCACCTTCCTGGCTGGCACCCCCTCTGCTCGGTGGCTCCGCTCGCCCTTCTCTCCCCCTCCGATCGTTCGGCCGTTCCTCGGTTACGCCAAGTCGTGGTATAGCACTGCCTCCGTGGCTTTGTCCAACGCTTGGGAATGATGTAATGACCTGCCCGACCATACCTCATGGTTTTTGGTGGGCCCGCAATCTATGAGTTTTCCCGTGTCGGCTATGATCTATCCTCCCCCCGGGCCCCAAATGGGCCTTCGAACAGCTGTCGTTTCTTTTGTTTTGGGGAGCCTGCTGAAGGGTTTGGGTCTCTCTACCTGTACGTTTCTATGTATTGTTTCCTTACGTGTCTGGGGTATATTATCTTAGGTGCTAGGCGGGGGAGACTTTTCCTATAGACTCGGGGTGTTTGATTTTTCCCATGAAGAGGTGAAGCGGGCGGTGGGTTTGCATTTATAGGTTTTTTTGACTTTATAGCTAGCGCTGCATAAGGCTTGGTGTACGTAGAAACAAATAATGCATGATTACAAAAAAAAGAGAAAAAAAAACGACGAAGGGATAGGACACGAACCATCTCTCCTCCACCTCCGGCGATTGAAATCTCAACACCACGGGAAATCATCCTCACTTTCCCCCACCTACCTCTCTTCCCCCATCATGGCTACTGCCTAGGGGTTGACGTTAAGCCATCTACCCTCCTCACCTGGGGCACGCATGGCTCCACTCCTTGGGGTTCTTGTTCCTGCTCGTCGTTGACACCCGCTCATGATGTTCGGTTCTCCCCCCTTACCCCGCCCTTGCTTTGCACCTCGCTTAGGATTTTGCACCGTCGGAGAGCTTCTCACTACGCTCACGGTCGGCGTTACGGTGTCGGACTCTCGGTCCGAGGAGGCCCCGCCTTGCTGGGCTTGTACCTCTGATGGGGAAAGCCTCGGTTAGTAACATCACGGTCTAGTCCCGGTCTCGTCGTCGTCCCAAAAGCCCTTGCTATGGCCCGTTTGGCGGTTGTGGCTACCCCGTTCGCGATCCTTCCTCTACCCCCCTCCCGGTTCCGTCCGCTGGCACCCTACTGCCCCTTAAGCTGGCACCTGACTGCGCTAAAAGCTCCTCCCCCGGCTGGCACCATACTGCTCCTCCCCTCTGGCTGGCACCCTACTGCTTCTCACCGGCTGGCGCCCTACTGCTCACCTTCCTGGCTGGCACTCCCTCTGCTCGGTGGCTCCGCTCGCCCTTCTCTCCCCCTCCGATCGTTCGGCCCTTCCTCGGTTACATCTAGCCGTGGTATAGCACTGCCTCCGTGGCTTTGACCAACGCTTGGGAACGATGTAATGACCTGCCCGACCGTACATCATGGTTTTTGGTGGGCCCTCAACCTATGAGTTTTCCCATGTCGGCGATCTTCTATCCTCGCCCCCGGGCCCCGAAAGGGCCTTAGAGCAGCCGTCGTTTCTTCTGTTTTGGGGAGCCGGCCGAAGGGTTTGGGTCTCTCTACCTGTACTTTTCTATGTATTGTTTCCTTACGTGTCTGGGGTATATTATCTTAGGTGCTAGGCGGGGGAGACTTTTCCTATGGACTCGGGGTGTTTGATTTTTCCCATGAAGAGGTGAAGCGGGCGGTGGGTTTGCATTTATAGGTTTTTTTCTCTTTATAGCTAGCGCTGCATAAGGCTTTTTGTACCTAGAAACAAATAACGCATGATTACAAAAAGAAAAAGAAAAAAAAAGAAAACGACCAAAGGATAGGATCACGAACCATCTCTCCTCCTGATGAACCATCCCTCCTCCACCACGAACCATCTCTCCTCCATCACCAACAATCTCTCCTGCACCTCCGGCGATTGAAAACTCAACACCACGGGAAATCATCGTCACTTTCCCCCACCCACCTCTCTTCCCCCACGATGGCTACTGCCTAGGGGTTGACGTTAACCCATCTTCTCTCCTCTCCTGAGGCACGCCTGCCTCCCCTCCTTGGGGTTCTTGTTCCCGTTCATCGTTGACACCGGCTCATGAAGTTCGGTTCTCCCCCTTACCCCGCACTTGCTTTGCACCTCGCTTAGGATTTTGCAAGGTCGGAAAGGCTCTCACTTTGTTCACGGTCGGCGATATGGCGTCCGGCCTCTCGTTCGAAGTAGGGCTTCGGTTCTGCTGGGCTTGTACCTCTGATGGGGAAAGCTTCGGTTAGTAACATCACGGTCCTGCTCGGTTTCGCTGTCGTCCCAAAGGCCCTTGCTATGGCCCGTTAGTCGGTTGTGGCTAGCCCGCTCGCGATTCTTTCTCCACCCTCCTCCCGGTTCCGTCAGCTGGCACCGTACTGCCCCATAAGCTGGTCCGTTACTGCTACACCGCTCCCTGGCTGGCACGCTACTGCCTCTCACCGGGTGGCACCCTACTGCCACTCACCGGATGGCACTCTACTGCCACTCACCGGCTGGCACCCTACTGCCACTCACCGGCTGGCACCCTACTGCCACTCCCCGGCTTGCACCCTACTGCCACTCACCGGCTGGCACCCTACTGCTACTCACCGGCTGCCACCCTACTGCTACTCACCCGCTGGCACCCTACTGCTCCTTCTTCTATCGGTTGACCCCTCCTCGGTTACGCCTATTTGTCGTATAGCACTCCATCCGTGGCTATTCTCCAACGCCTTGGATCGATGTAATGACCTGCCTGACCGTACATCATGGTTCCGGTAGGCCCTCTACTTGAGTTTTCCTATGTCGCCGATCAACTATCCTCTCCCCGCGGGCAGCACTTCTGGTCGTTAGAGTTTTTTCTTTTGTATGGTGAGCCTGCGGAAGGGTTTGCCTCTCTCTACCCTTACGTTTCTATGTATTGTTTCTTTACGTGTCTGAGCTTTCTATCTTGGGTGCTAGGCGGGGGGGACATTTCCTATGGATTCAGGCTGCTTGATTTTTCCCATGAAGAGGTGAAGCGGGTCGTGGCTATTGTTTATAGGTTTTTTTCTCTCCATAGCTAGCGCTGCATGAGGCTGTTTGTACCTTCAAACAAATCACGCATGATTACAAAAAAAAATAAAAAATAGAAAAACAACCAAGGGATAGGATCTTCATGCAACCATCAAAGTACTTTTCTATACTTAAGATATTGCAATACGATTACGCTTTACTCTCTTTACATACACTTTTCCTCGACAAGATCCTACACTCTAAGAATCCGGAGACTATTGCGATAGTCTCGATGGGTTGCCCGAACATAGGACTATTGAGATAGTTCTATCAAGCACAACAATCCACCCGTCTTACTATATGACGAGATAGTATCCTTCAATGAATCACTCGAGACAAGCAAGCCAGCCTCGTACTATCTGAACAGATAGTATTCCCATACGCCCTATCATAGGATAGGAATAATTGCTCACCTTAGGATACGACTATCGTTGCCTGTTGCATAAACACCTAACAATAGGATTGTTACACGTGCCCATCACTCGTAGTTGGTGTCATCCAACAATTCCACCACTATCTTCATATTCACACCCGATGACTCCATACTGGAATCCATCACCTCGCTCGATCGACTGTGTTCGTCGGCAAAAGGTGTCTTGTGAATAGTGTCCTAGTTCGTTGTTGGCGTCTCTGTGAGCGCCGGGCTCATAACCTGTTGCGACGATAATGCGCAGGCAACGGTCAACCGGTCGAACTAGAGTAGGGCAAAACCAAAAGGGTACTGGGGAGAATGAAAAACTTCATTCGCTCGACATCCTCCAAAACTAACTAACCAATCATAAGTCTATATAAGAAAAACGCTCTCAATCAAACTATTGTCTGCCACACCTATCAATCTCTCCTTCATGCGTAATCCCCTTCTGCCTGTCGATCTCCGTACTCTGAACAAAGGAAAGACATAACCAAAAAACCATTCCATCTATCCTTCCGTCTATCCTTCCGTCTAGAACAAAGGAAACAACTATCCGCTTCTGTGAACTCTGACAGTGCCTACCAAATACCTATCCCACTCTTGATTCCAAATCCTACCCGACTCCTTCAACCCGTACAGCCCTTTCAACAATTTGCATACTGTTCTCTTCCTCGAGCTACTACTCTCCTCAACTACCAAACCCTCGGGACTTTCCATATAAATTTGCTCTTCCAATTTTCCGGGCAAATAGGCGGTCTTGATATCGGTCTGATTGATTTCATAATTTCGGGCAGCTGCGAGTGCGAGGATAATACGGAGGGAGCTGAGTTTCACTTCATGTGCAAAGATCTCCAGATAATCGATTCCATACCTCTGGGTAAATCCCTTCGTAACCAGGCGAGCCTTATACCTAATAACCGCGCCCTCAGCACCGCGCTTGACTCGAAATACCCAACGGCATTTTACCGAAGTTCGACCTCTAGGCAAATTGACGATTTCCCAGGTTGCATTATCGGTGATCGATTTTAGCTCATCATCAATAGCGATATTCCACTCCGGCGCCATGACTGAGTTTACCGCTTCAGTATAAGAGTCAGGTTCGTCAGAGTCCAGGGAGGTGGTAGCAAGAAATGCTTCATGTTGATACCGGGTGGATGTAAAATTTCCGGCATTTTCACGGCGGAGTCTGAAGGAGGCTTGGGTACGAGTAATTCCACCGCTAGATTTTTCAAGCCCATTCTCATCTTCTGACTCTGAGCTGAATTGAATTACTTCTTCAACTGGCGTATCTTCCTGTATCTTCAAGCCTGTGTTCTCTGCTTCTCCATGTTTCAAGTTGACAATACGAATATCCCGCACAATTTTAATTTTGCTCCCAACCAGAACTCGGTACTGATTGGTACCTTCGTATCCAAGAACTCGGCATTCCTCCCCATTTTTCTCCCACTTGCTCCGCTTCGCTTTCGGGATAGGGGAAAATGCTTGTATACCGAAAGGAATAAGGTGGGAAAAGTTAGGACGTTGACCAGTCCATAGCTGGTAGGGTGTAGAATGTTTACTGCGGGTTGGAGACCAATTTTTCAGGTAAACGGCAGTGTGGATCGCTTCACCCCAGAGGTGATCGTTCATCTTATGTTCAAGGATCATTGCCTTGGCTCTTCCTATAAGAGTCCGGTTGGCTCTCTCACTCACTGCATTTTGCTCTGGTGAATATGGAGCAGTTTTCTCGTGAGAAATACCAGAGTTGCGAAGATATGTGGAAAAACTATCGCTAGTGTATTCTCCACCGTTATCGCTTCGGACAGCCTTGATCTTCCTGTTATGATAATTCTCCACCAACGCCGTATATTCCTTGAATTTGGAAAATGTCTCGGACTTCTGGTGGATAGTGAATACCGTAGTATACCTGGTGTAGTCATCAATAAACAGAAGAAAATAACGAGCACCACCAAGTGAGGGAATTTTCATAGGTCCAGCAAGATCGGTATGAATAAGCTCTAGTAGAACGGTTGTGATAGGTGTAGAGGGTAAATGATTTGGAATATGGGTTTGCTTAGTTGCAACGCAGCTAACACATGTAGGATTTGACCAGCTGCCGTGGATAGCGATTTCTGGGTGATTCTCGGAAAGGCGTTTGACGTTATTAAAGCTGATATGACCTAAACGACAATGCCAATCGTGCAGTGTTCCATGCTTGATGGTAACCTCAGCCGGCTTGGCTTCAATGTTCTCGGTCTGGAGGATATAGGCGTTCTGCTCGAGCTTGGCGATGCCATAAAGCTTTTTCCCATGCCTGATACTAACAGTATTCTCCGCAAAGCTAACCAGTGCTCCGGCAGCCTGGATACACCGTACCGAGACCAAACCACTACTACCCATCTCTGGGATATACAATATCTTCTTCAGGATAATGGAATTCTTAACACCTTTGACTGTCACATTCAGAAGTACATTACCTTCACCCTCAGCCATCATGGTGGCACCGTTCGCGATATGTATCGGCGTCTGAAGGGGGTTGATATGTTGAAACTGAGTACGATCTGATGTCATATGGTTGGTAACACCGGAATCTAGAACCCACTTCGACTGCGAAACCTTAGCTGACTTCTCGTCCATCGCGGTCCATGCTTGGGGAGTTCCGGTACTTTCATCTCTTTCTACTATGGCTCTATGAGCACTCGGTCGACCGGCATTACCACAGCCTTCTCGACGACCACCTCTTCCTGTTCCTGACCTCCGCTTGTTTTGCAGCTTCACCGGGCACTTATTTGCCCAGTGACCTTTCTCCTTGCAAAAGAAACAACTATCTTTCCCAACCTGCTCTTTATCTCTCCCGGGACCTTTACCAAATCCACCTCTTCCATTTTTACCACGAGCATAAAATGCATTTGTGGTCTCAGATTCACCCCCAGCTGAACCTTGTATCAACTGCTGGTGCTCAAGAACCAGACGGTCGCATATCGCATCATATGTCGTTTTATCATAATCGGCGTTATTGCAGATGGAGGTACGGAAGAGGTGGTAGGACTGCGGCAGCTTCGATAGTAGGAGGTATTTCTTATCCTTCTCAGCTTGGACTTCACCGGCGGCAGCTAACTGATGGAACGGTTTTTCGAGACTGGAGATATAGTCAACAAGGGTATCATCGCGATACTCTGCCTTGGACAACTCCTCGCGCAGGAACCCAATGCTGGCTTGGTTCATCCCCACATACCGCTTCTCCAACTTGGCCCATAGGTCCTTGGGGTCACAATCCTCGGCATAGAGCCCTCGATGGGCACTATCCAAGAGTCGGCCCAGCATACCCCGGGCCTTACTGGACTTCTGCTCCCACAGAGATTTGGCCTCACCGGTTTCACCGGGGCACTCTGATTTACCGGAGACAATTTGCCAGTAGCCCTTCTCGGCGAAGATATCGATCACTGCGAGTCTCCACACACGATAGTTCGATGCCCTGGACAGGGGCTTAATACCGAGCGAAGCGAGTACGTTAACCTCCTGGCCGATTTTCGACATTATGGTGAATCGAAGAAGGATTTGCGACCGTGGGCGTTGATCGGGGTTCGATGTGACCGGGTGGGTGAGAAGGGCGACAAAAAGGTATCGCTGACTTTTTTCGATGGTGGAAGGGCAACGGCAATGGTATCGTTCAATTATATATCGTCAGATAGCGTCAATCCGGGCTCATAACCTTTAAACTTGGGCTTGAAACGATTTATGGCGAAACGAAACGGCGAAACGAAACGGCGCCAAGGAATCACACACGACACGATCGCACACAGAAGCGGGGGAAAATCTCTTCTCTTCACAACAACAGTCTCTCGCACAACGACAACACCCACCCTACTTTCGCCTTTGGCCAATCATATCGTTTTGCCGCCCTCGCGATAGTTTACAAAGTCTTTAGTTTCGTTCCTAGTGGTGTTGTTTTGCCTTCGTGCGCTCGGTGTTGCTTTGCCTTCGGGTGCTCGGTGTTGCTTTGCCTTCGGGCGCTCGGTGTTGTTTTTGCCTTTAGTGGCTCGCTTGGCCCTCGCTACAGGTGAATTTCCGGTTTCGCTTCGGTTGTCTGCCTTGCCTCCGGGCTGGTGGATACTCCCTCCCCTCATCCTCCTTTGGTGGCTCGCCTGGCCTTTGCTACAGGTGAACTTTCACGATGGGTGACTCTGTTGCCCCCCCTCCTTGTTTTCCTTTCCCTGCTCCGGGCACGGAGATTGTCCCGGGCAGGATGCCCACCTCTGGTGGCCGTGGTCTTATCCCGGCTGTCAAACTGTCTTACGCCGCGCCGGGTGCGGCCTACCAAGGCCTCCACATCGACCATATTTCGGGATGTCGCATTGAGTCCCTTTTCTTTACTGCTGAGGTTCGAGCGATTGTTGCTCACCTCGACCTTCGTTCCTCCGACTCCGTCGAGTCTCTTGGCACTGCGATCATGGCTGCTCGCGGCTGGTGCATTTCTGGTGACACCTCTTTTGCGTGTTGCCACGTCGACCGCACTACTACTTTGGGTGTTTACACCCGATTTCACTCCCCCGAGGGCTCCTCCCAGTCCTTCGCCCCATCCAGCTCCCAGGTGGTGAGCTCTGATTTTCACTCGACTATGGCGTCTGATCCGATGGTTCCCTCTGCATCCGGGGCGTCCATTGACGAGCACCGATCCCAGCACCCCATGTACGTTCCTTCTGTGGTCGAGGTTGACGATAGCCAACGCCGTCTTCCCTCCCCTGTTGAGCGACTTTCCTCTGGTGAGCGGATGCTTTACAACAACTTCCGATTGGACCGATCGTCGGACGAAGACTATGCACCTCCTGCAGGTAGCATCTGCCCTGAGAGTCGGATCACTCAGGTGTCGTCCCCTCCCCCCATTATTCCACCGTGTTTGCGCCCTGGTGCTGGATCTGGTTTCGCTCCGGATTCTACCATTCCCTCCCACGGCCGTGCCTTTGTTCCTGTGTCGAAAAGACACCATGAGTTTATCGCTCACACCAAGGAAGGCCGGGGCAACACCCTCTCCAAGAGAGACTCCCCGTCCCCCCTTCCTTTGACGACCAGCCAGGTGGTTCCATCATTGGCGGTTATCGTTCGCGACACCCCTATGGACTTGGGTAGTGGGTCTAACACTGACGGCACAGGTATCGGTGATGCTAGGTACGCTACCGATGCTCAGCCACAGCCTGCTCCCCGTAGCCTTTCCCCGACCTTTTCGTCCCTTCCCGCCCTTCCCCTTACCATGAGCTATCGGTCGCCTTAACAGGTTGAAGTTGCTTTGTTGTGTGGTTTGGAGGATATACGTTCTGGAAACGCGATCCCCCTTTCGTCCTCTCCCTCCGCCTCCTGCGGCTCGGTCGCGTCATCCTCGGAATCGGACGATGCATCCATGATTGATGGTTGCCGTGTTTACGGGCTGGTTGGGGGAAAGGAGACATTTGGTTCCCTTGATGAGGTTGCTGCTCATATACAGCGTCTGGGCAAGCAACAGAACAAGTGCTTGCATGAGATTATCTCTCTGAAAGGGGAGATCAAGTTGTTGAAGGCTGGTAATGCCCGGTTGGAAGGGGACACGGTTGCTCACGAGGCTGAGCTTACGATTAGCAGGGGTGAACCTGTTTGGGGCTCCCGGGAGATGATCAGAGAATCAGTTCGTGCTGAGGCTGCAAAGCGCATGAATGGTTATGTTACTCCATCCCCCCCCCCTTCTGCTGATGTTGGTGTTGTGTTCTGTTCTGGTGGTAAGAAGGTTGCCTTTGATGAATCCCCCGATGCCGGATTTGTCGTGCTTGAAAGGAAGAATACTCGTGGTTGCAAGGCCAACAAACGACGGAATGGAAGGGTGGCTGGCCCGACTACCATGGCGACTCCTGCCCCTTTTCCCGTTGCTGTTCCGGTGTCGTCCCCCCCTACGGGTGCGGCTATGTATAGCCGGGTTGCTGCTGCCCCTCCCCCTCCACCTGTGCCACATATGACTAGGCCAGGTCGTCAGGTTCGATCAAGGCTGGTGACCGTTTCGCCCCCTGCCGTTGTTATTCTGGGACCTTCCCGTGCCAGGGTTCCTACGTCCTCTCCCTCCCCCAATGCCCGCGTGCGCCATGTTACCATGCGTTTCGATGTCGGCAAACCGACACCGCTTCCTGTTACCCATGCGGCTATCCGTATCCGTTTGAACCAGTCCTTGACCAATCTTGGGAAGGTTTCTGACAACACCCCGTATATCCGGGAAGCCCGCTCCAAGCTTGAGATTGGGTGCATTTACTTGACGCTGGTGGATCATACTGCCACTCAGGTTTGGGACAGAGTGGAACAATGCCGATCGACCCTTATTCGGGAACGTGGCCCCTCCGGTCTTACTAACTTTGTCTTCCATAAGGATGTGGCAAAGGTTAAGATTTTGGTTTCCGGCGTTCCTCTGGCTCCCACTGGTAGAGGCTCTCTGTGGAAACCTGAGGACTGGACAGGCGATAAGGCCTTTGATGGCCTTCGAACCGATATTGAGAGCTCGAACCCGGATGTGATTACCGCCGGTCGGCCCAATATGCGTGGCTCTGTTTTCGCCATGAGACAGGCAGGCGCCACATCCTGCGGCATTCGGATCACTCTTGAGCGGAATGATGCTAGTGATAGGATCCTTTCCTCCGGTCGTGTTTTCTTGTTTGGCAAGTCCAGGAATGCTAGGTTTTTTGAGGAACACCGATCGGCCCCAGTTTGCAACAAGTGCCTTCAGGTTGGCCATGTTGAAATGTTGTGTGGGTTCCCTTCCCGCTGTCGTTTTTGTTTTGGTGATCATTTGTCAAAGTCCCACAGGTGTGGGAGACTTAACTGCCCTGGTAAGGACGGTCAATCATGTAGCCACACTGTACGTAGGTGTATGCTCTGTGAGCGATCTGACCACTTTACGGGATATAACAGATGCCCTGTGGTTGTCACATCGACTTCTTCCCCTGCCTCCGCCCGTGCTGGATCTCCTATCGTCGCAGATGATACATCTGTTACAGGTGTGTCCGACCGGTGCAGAAATGGTCAATGTCGCCGTCGCCGCGGGGTTAATACCGCTATTGCTTCGGAGGTAATGGTTGAGAAGGAGGTCTCTGCTAAGGGACTAGCTGTTGAAGTTGAGGGGATGAAATATGCTGACAGGCGTGCTGACCATCGAAAGGGCATGACTGACGGCGCTCTACCTAAGGCCAAGGTTGTTCGGTCTAAGGTTGACAGGAAAGGTAAGGGTAAGGCTGTTGTTGCTTACGAGCAGGCTGGCCCCTCTCGTATTACCGAGATTGTGGAACCGGCCCCCTCCGGCAGAGTTAACAAGGCCTCCGGGTCATTTAGTTCGGCTAACTTATCAGCCACCCCCCCTCCCATCACCACCATCAATGACGATGAGTCTATGGGCTTTACCTTGGGCCTTATGGAGCCTCCAAAATCCATTCTTAAGAGGCGTGCCTCTGATTCCGATATCACCTCGTCGGCCATTCAGGCCTAATGTTTATTACAACATTATCGATTGATGTCGCATGGAACAGGGCTAACCGTTCCTTGGTGATGGATGTTTTTTCTTTTGTTGATTTGTTGTTTATTGTTGATCCTCCCCGGAAGGTGGACGGGGGTGGTGTTGTACATGAGCATATGGATTTTGATTTGTTTTCTTTTATTCCAGCGTCTGGAGTTGAGGTGTTTGTTAGGTCGTCGTTGTCTGGTCTGTTCCTGGTGGGCTTTCACGACATGGTGACCTGTGTGATTTTGTATAATGTGGGGGGGGTAAGGAAGAGAATTGGCGGTATTTACATTCCTCCCGATACTAAAAAGTGGGAATGGCTGGCCTGTGAAGCGACATGGATTGATTGTGATTTCCTCATGGGCGACTTCAATGCCAAACATAACGATTGGAACCTGAACTCGAGGACTGGCAGGAAGAATGCTATCTCTGACTGTCGCAGCTCGTGGTTGACCCAGTTCTGCGATCGACAGGGGCTGCAGGTTCACCCTCCGACCGGCTGCATGTTTAGGGATGTTAGCGCCATTGATTTGTTTATCGGGAGTTCGAAGACGAGGGTTTCATACGATTGGAAAGCGGGCCTTGAGCATGTCGCTGTTATCGCGAGGCTTGAAGTGGATGAGCTGATTGATATGGTTAGGCGACGTCCATCCTGGAGGAACATTCCAGCGTCCAGTTGTGATGAAATACTGGAACACGTTGATTCTGGAAGTGATGAGGAGATGTGGTTGATGAGGGGTGGTGTGGACCCACTTCCGAGGTCTGGGAGAAATATCAGCAGGTGCCCCTTTTGGAACCCCGACCTACAACGCATTCGTTCGGAATTAAATCGCATGAGACGGATCCGACGACGGCTGCCGGTAACTTCGGACGACTATAATGTTGTTCGACGGGTGTACAGAGCCATGCTGTTGAGATCCCGACAGGAATTTATTCGGGACACGATTGAAAAGGCTTGAGATCCTGCTATCATCAAACTGGCCAGACAATTGGAATCGAGGCGGACACTTCCTTCTATGCGTGACTCCTATAGTCGGCTAGTGTGTCGCCACGCTGATATTAGCGACCTTATCGCTGCCCCGTTGCGACCTGGCGATGAACAACCATGGCATCCATCTACGGTTGAGATGGACCCTGCCTGTAAGTTGGAATCTGCTATTAAGTGGAGCCCGACTAATACCGGTCCTCGTCTTGATGACATTGGGTATCCCTTCATAAGATATTGGTGGAAGGAGAAACCTGACTGTCTAAAACGGCTTATCGACTACGGATTGACGAATGACATTCCTGACTAGCACTGTGCTAAGGTTGTACTTATACCGAAAGCGGACAAACCCCGTTATGACATTGTGAAGAGCTGGCATATGATTCACCCACAGCCCACTATTGCTAAGGTGGAGGAGAGGATCGTCCTGCTACGGATTGCCGACCATGTGGTACTGAGCCAAACGCAATTTGGGTCTAGGCGCAAGCGAGGTGTCCAGGACGCGATGTCTGTTGTGTTTGAGTTTTTGCGGCACAACGATGGTTTTAAATGTGCCATGCTTTCGATGGATGTTGAGGGTGGCTTTGACAATATGGACATTGACCTACTTTGTGATTTTCTGGCTGCCCGGGAATGCCCTGCCAACTTGATACATTGGGTTAGGAGATGGGCTGGGAACCGGGTGGTTAGATTCAGGTTTAATGGGCGTATATCGAAGCCGTATTTCGTCAATTGTGGCATCCCTCAGGGATCCCCATTATCCCCCTTTTTGTTTGGCGCATATGTCGTGGACATCTTTGAGCCTCACCTCCGGTACTGCCCTTCGGTTCGCACTGTGGTTAGCAGTTTTGTGAACGATGGGGTCATCCTTGGTGCTTCTGATAGCAGGGATCTCACGAGGTACATGATGGCGGAGTTGTTTAAAGACTGTAACAGGGTGGCACGGGGTAGAAAGATGGGGTTTAGCGCGATCAAGACTAAGTGGATTGGTTTTGGAGGAACTACAGGGGAGGATTTGGATATTGATGGTGAAATGCTAACGCCTGTGGAGGATCTTAGGGTTCTTGGTTATAGGTTTAATGTTTTTCTTAATACAGTCACCCGTCAAAAGTCTTCGCGAATGGCTCACTAACCAACACTGTAGAAAATCTCGGTACCGATTACGGTCGCGTAGATTGTATAATATCAGCCGTGAATCCACAGCCATGCCTTCAGAACCCAAAACCCAGCGAAGAGAAATGTCCGAAGTACTTAAAGGCATGATAATTGCCTTCTTTTGGTGCTTTCATAATTATTGTTTTGTGGCAAGACTGGTGAAGCGATCAGAGAGTACAGTACGGACATTTCTAAAGCGAGCATCGGAACGCTGTCATATTCAGAACCTGCCTCGCTCTGGACGGCCCTCGAAACTGACTCGGCGTGGCAAAAGCTGCATTAAATGTGCTTGGAGGAGGGATTGGTTCCAATCAAAGGAGGAAGTGTGTGCAATACTGAATATTCTAGTAGAGTGTAATTGTTAATATGCTAATTGGGTAGCTTCGCCGGAATGTCTGTCCTCATGTCAGTATGTCAACCTTCGAGCGCTACCTACGTAGTCAGAACCTTCGGAAATGGCTAGCCAAGCACCGGGTCAAGCTTACAGAGGAGCACGCAGCCAAAAGACTCCAATGGGCAAGAGAGCACAGGAACTAGACTCTGACAGATTGGTATCGTGTTATCTGGAGTGACGAGTGTACGGTAGAAAAAGCAGGGACAGCTAGGCAGCGGTGGGTATTCCGCCACCCATGGGAGAAGTGGCTACCCGAGTGCTGCGATCCTAAGCCAAAGCACAAAAGTGCCTCATTGATGGTATGGGCTTGTTTCTGTGGATTAGAGCGTGGGGAGCTTCATTGTTTTGATAATCGAAAGACTATGAATGCCGAATATTACATAAACATGTTATCGAGACGGCTACTTCCCTTCTGGCGATACCTATTGGGTATCGAGTTAGAGCCACTCTTCATGCAGGATGGTGCTCGAGTCCATACAGCAAAGGCATCCATGGCCTTCCTTGAAGACCACGGTATTATCCTCTACAACCATCCTCCATACTCTCCCGATCTCAACCCAATCGAGCACATTTGGGTCCACATGAAGCGAACACTGCATAGAATGTATCCTGATGTGGTAAATCTACGAGGATGTCGGCAGACAATCTAAAGGCAATTGGCTGAAATCCTGCCAAAGGTGTGGGAGGAGATACCGGAGGGGTATTTTGAGGCAATGCTCGATTCAATGCCTGACAGGGTACAGGCAGTTATTGATGCAAAGGGATGGTACACAAAATTCTAGTAATAGCATTCCTTCATGTTGCACGGCTTCGGCGGGGTCATTGTTTATATCTGATTATGTAATTAAGCTTGGCATTGAGAGCGGGATCGCGAACACTTTTGATGGGTGACTGTATGTCTTCTCATGTATCTTATTGGTTGGAAAGAGGTTTGAGTGTTAGGAGGAGGATATCTGCGTTGGGGAGAAGGTTTGGGAGTGATGGAGGGCTGGATGCATGGTGCACTTACCGTTTGTTTCAGGCTGCCTACCTACCGACCGTCTATTTCGGGCTTGAATTCATAACGGACTTGTCGTCGTATGTGAAGTGGATTCAGGTTCAGGTCAACGATTGTCTTCGATCACTGTTTCGGTGTCCTATGAAGCTTGCCAACAATATTTTGCTGGCGGAATTTGGGACACCTCCGGTGCATATACAAGGTTGATACCTTCACAGACGATGCTACAGTCGTATGATCAACTACCGATATTGGGATGACCACCCATGGTTTGGTGCAGTTCGGGGCGACTGGGAGGTGGACGGGATGATGGCATACCCAATGTTGTCGGACAAAGTTGCGACAACTGTGCTGAGCTTCAATGTGTCGAAAGGAAAGGAACTGGCTGCGAGGCTGTTTTATGAAGCCTATGAGGAAGTGGTTCTGATTCCTGATCTCCTTATGATCTACACAGATGGTTCGAAGAACGACAATGGTACAGCAGTGGGATGGACGACTGAGGAGTGCGGGATGACGGAAGGCGCGAGGGCCTTCGCTACCCCCTCGACATGGAGCATTGTGGAATGCGAGATATTCGCCATAATCGCCGCATTAAGGGATGTACGCTCGGAATTCCACGGCATGATCCTCGTCTTCTCTGACTGCATCCCGGCCATTATGTGTATTGCACAAATGGAACCTGAGGGTGAGTCCGCTGGTATGTGGGACGTTTTGACACCCCTGTTCAATCGCTTTAGTGCGGTCCGAGTTTGCTGGATCCCTGGCCACAATGGTATTGCTGGCAACGAGATGTCGGATGCAATGGCCAAAAAGGCCGTTGGAGGTGTTTTGCATGCTTGGAACTGGGCTGGTGTCGCGCTGGGTCTCGGCCATGTTATGATTGCCAGGGAGCTGCGGGCGACAGAGTGGCCCCATTGGCACGTATCGGAGGGTCACGGCTACTAGGATCGATCCCCAAAGAAGCCCAGGTACCTATGGGGCCTCAGCAGACTTGATCTTTATATCTTGTTGAGGATTCGCAGCAGTACTGGAATGGTTGGACATGATGACTGCCAAGGGGTGAACGATCGGTTCCACCTGGTGTCTTGCGACAAATACCTTGCCAAACGTCCCCGTTTCCCGACTTTGTTCTATGATAAGTGGGTTCCCGACTGGCGTGACAGATGGCAGTCCCATTTTAATTTGGGTCTGGGTATTCCATATGAACACACGTACAATGACGGTGTGGTCACGGTGTGCGGTAATCCTTTCCAACAAACGGTTACACAGTTGATCAATGGTACTCTCAGCTTGTTTCACCTGGGATCTGATGACCGGTGTAAGAGATGCCTGTTGAAAAGCTGTGATAATGGGGATAGATGCAAGATTCCGGTGAAATTCATCGGTGGGAGCGGGTTGAAAGTTGCCCTGCAATGGTGGCCGGATAATGGTCCCTGCGGGAAGTGCGGTAGCCATGCCAAGAAGCTATCGGTCCATCTTGGCCGTCGTCCTAACTGTGCTATGCATTACTTTGGACCATTTTGGGACAAGATCATTGACAGCTGGGAACATGCGTCTGTGACGGATCGGAATACGACTACCTTTCAATGGTGGCTGGACCAGCCCGGTACATGTGTATGTGACTGGGATCTTCCCTGTGTTATTGGAACTCACTTGAGGTTGAGGACTGGTACCAGGTGTTTGGAACGTATTGCGACCATGTTTGAGGAGTGGATTGGCGATGGTGGCCGACCTGTGCAGGCCGGTTTGAATACCTCGTGGAAACGCGGATAGATTGTTGGGTTTGCGAGATGGACGGTGGTCCATGTGTGGTTGTGTTTCGTTTTTGTTGGATTTATGTTTGGTTGGAGGGATGTGTGACCAGTTCGCCGGAATGTGGGCTTGGTTATGGCTATGGCCTCGCTTGCGGTAGTGCTTGATGGATGGTTATGCGAGGTGGATTTACTTTGTTCGTACCCTAGTTGGGTGGTTTATTTTGAGATTCCCGTGTGCTGGCCGGATACTCAGACTTCGGTCTACGAATCGCGCGGGTGGTACCTTTCCAGATGTACTGCGGGCTAGGTGGGGTTGGGACTGGCGTACTCCTTGGAACGTACTGCTGTATGGTTGGGCAGGCCCGGATAGGTAGTCGCTCCATTAGCTAGTTTAGTTATAAATAAAAAGTATTGAAGCACAACGACACCTATCCACTAACTCAACTAACTAGGGCAAAGACAGATGTATATATCATCACAAACTCCTCCTATCCTCATCAGGAGGTACCTTCAGATAGTTTGCTCCTTGTCCCACCT
>Ga0307513_10002745_pt1 | contig 24211 bp, 22 predicted proteins | sample 15_EM_MG_FD_202174 | JGI IMG/M metagenome (GOLD analysis project Ga0307513, IMG submission 202174) | Populus trichocarpa ectomycorrhiza microbial communities from riparian zone in the Pacific Northwest, United States - 15_EM | ecosystem: Host-associated > Plants > Roots > Unclassified | place...
CTTTTTGCCGCAGCAGGCGGTCTTGCGCCTGCTTTTCCTGCATCAGGACGTGGTTCAGAAACAGCACCAACCGTTGCTGCCCCTCATCCACCACCCAGGCGGGCGGCTGAAAGCGGGTTGCAATGGATTCCAGGAAAGAAAAAGGGGACGTGGTATTCATACGTCCCCCGATTTTGACAGCAAATATCGCCCCCACGGTGGTCGTAGCCCCCACGGTCGCTCACTGCGTGTAGCTCCCTGCCCCCCGAGGGGGCCGCCCGCCTGCGGCCCGGCAAAGCCGGTTCCGCGGCTCATGCTGGCTTGAAGAGTTCTTTGGGCGCGACCAGCGGAGGTCTTCACCAGTGGGGGCCGAGGGTCCGGCTTTGCCGGCCCCAGGCGCCGCCCCCTTGAGGGGGGAACGGACTACACGAAGTGAGTCCGGACGGGGGTGTTACTGAAGTGCTTGTACGCCAGCTACCAGCCAGCCGCCGCCGCTGCGGGGCTTGGTCATGTTCCAGACTTCGCGGAAGGGACTGGCGCCTGCGGAGGCGTCTTCGCGGATCATGCCGGAGAACTCCACGCTGGCCATGTAGACGTCGCTCAGTTCTTCAATACCGAGCAGTTGGGCGTTCAGCATGACGACTTCGGTCTTGTTGAACTGGCCGCCGGTGTGCGATTCGCGGTCAGCCAGCTGGGTCTTGATCTGCGCGAGCATGTCGTCGGTCATCATGGCGCGCAGGCTCTGGATGTCGGAGCGGTCCCAGGCATCTTGCAGCGTCACAAAATTGGCTTTGCTGGCCTTGAGGAAGCCTTCGGCGTCAAACCCGGCCGGAACACCCCAGGATTGCGCACCCAGCAGGGCCGAACCAATCATGGAACCACCGCTCGCAGGCGCCGCTGTGTCGTATTTGTTGGCATCAAAAGCCGTGCTGTTGCGCTCCCAGGGGCGTGCGGACGCGTCGTTACCGACGTTTTCAGGGCTGTAGTTCTTGGGAGTGGTGGCGTTGCCCGCACCCTGGAAGGCAAAAGGCGTCTGCCCGGGCGCGGAGCCCTGCGCGTTAGCCGCTCCGCCTTTGAGCTTGCGCATGATGAAACCGATCACCACCATGACCACCAGCGCCAGCAAGGCAAACATGATGATCTGGCCGAAAGCGCCGCCCAGGCCCAGCGACGAAGCCAGCCAGGCCAGGCCCAGGCCAGCAGCCAGGCCGCCCAGCATGGCGCCCCAAGGCTTCTTGGGTGCGACAGGCGCCGGGGTTGCTGCAGGAGGCGTTGCCGGCTTGGCCGCCGAATTGGCGCCACCCGGCGCGGCTTCGCGCTTGGTCACGTTGGACGACTGCTTGCCAAATGAGGACCCGCCGCCCAGGCGCTTGGCATCCGCCGCCGTGCCCGCCATGGCCAGGGTGAGTGCGAGCGTCGCGGAAAAAATTGCCGACCAGATTTTCATACCGTCTCCTTGATCGCGGTTTTAAGGCCGCCTGACTTATTCAATACTTTTCTCAACACTTGATTCCAACATGCAATGCCACTACGCCGCCTGTCATGTTGTGATAGTCCACATGACCGAAACCACCTTTATGCATCAGGGCTTTCAATTCGTCCTGGTCCGGATGTATGCGGATCGACTCCGCGAGGTATTGGTAGCTTGAGTCGTCATTGGCCACCAGCTTGCCGAGCCGGGGCAGTACCTTGAAGGAATACCAGTCGTAAATTTTTGCGAGCGGCTTGGCCACTTTGGAGAATTCCAGCACCAGCAGTTTGCCGCCGGGCTTGAGCACGCGGTTCATTTCGCGCAGGGCGTCTTCCTTGTGCGTCATGTTGCGCAGGCCGAAGGCGACGGTCACCACGTCGAAGCTGGCATCAGGAAACGGCAGGTGCTCGGCGTCGCAGACCAGCGTGGGCAGGCTGACGCCGGCGTCCAGCAGGCGGTTGCGGCCTTCGCGCAGCATGGCTTCGTTGATGTCGGTGTGGACCACACGCCCGGTGCTGCCCACCTTGGGGGCAAAGGCCAGCGCCAGGTCACCCGTGCCGCCGGCGATGTCCAGCACCTGGCGGCCCTCTTTGACATTGGCCACCAGCACCGTGTAGGCCTTCCAGGCGCGGTGCAAGCCCATGGACATCAGGTCGTTCATCACGTCGTATTTGGGGGCAACGGAATCGAATACCCCGCGCACGCGGCGTGCCTTGTCCTGCTCGTCGACGGATTCAAAACCGAAATGGGTGCTGCTCATGCATCAATGCTAGAGGGCAAAGGCATGATTGCTCTCGACAACCCTGAGCTGACACGGGGCATTGCGGGCTTATTGCCTGCTTTTATGCTGGAAAAACAACAGTGCGGCGGTGCGGGCTTTTGGCCGCCTCGGCACGATGAGGCAGAAGCTTCGCGCTGCTCGGGAAATCAGTGGCTTGCGCAGCCGTGACCGCCAGCTGCAACCATAGGCGCATCGCGCTCGACACCGGCCGCCTGCAGGCGCCGCTGGTACTCGTCCCAGAGCTGGGCCTGGTCGGCGCCCAGCTTGTAGAGGTAGTCCCACGAGAAGATTCCGCTCTCATGACCGTCGGAAAACACCGGCTTGACTGCGTAGTTGCCAATGGGCTCGAGCTCCACCACGTTCACTTCGCGCTTGCCGGTCTGCAGGATTTCCTGGCCAGGGCCATGGCCCTGCACCTCTGCCGAGGGCGAATAGATGCGCATGAGTTCAAACGGAATCTTGAACTCGGCGCCGTCGGAAAACGCGATTTCAAGGATGCGGGACTGGCTGTGGACCGTCAGCGCGGTGGGGGTGGGGGAACCGGGTTGAAGGCCTGCCATGGAGTTGTCGCTTTCTGAAAGGAAAAGGCCGGACGCATCAGGCCTTCATGGTTTTGACAATAAGCTCGTTGACATTGCCGCCAGGAATCAACCTAGACCAGCACCCGTTCAATGCCGCCATGGTTGGCCGCCTCGACATACGTGGGCAGCCATTCCTTGCCCAGGATTTGGTTGGCCATCTCCACGACGATGTAGTCGGCTTCGAGCAAGCCGTTTTTCAGGTCATCGCCGTAACGCGAGAGCCCTTGCAGGCAACTCGGGCAGCTGGTGAGGATCTTGACGTTGCCGCTTTCGGCAACGGCGCCGGCTTCACGCAAGGCAGCTTCGCCCTTGCGCAGCTCTTCTTCCTTGCGAAAGCGGATTTGCGTCGAGATGTCGGGCCGGGTCACGCCCAGCGTGCCCGATTCGCCGCAGCAGCGGTCGTTCTTGAGCACGTTGTCGCCCAACAGGGCCTTGACGGTCTTCATCGGCTCCTGCAGCTTCATCGGGCTGTGGCAGGGGTCGTGATAAAGGTAACCCGCGCCAGGCTGGTCGGTGCGCAGGGTGATGCCTTTTTCGAGCAGGTATTCGTGGATGTCGATGATGCGGCAGCCCGGGAATATCTTGTCGAACTCGTAGCCCTGCAACTGGTCGTAGCAGGTGCCGCAACTGACCACCACGGTCTTGATGTCCAGGTAGTTCAGCGTGTTGGCCACGCGGTGGAACAGCACCCGGTTGTCGGTGATGATTTTCTCGGCCTTGTCGAACTGCCCGCTGCCGCGCTGCGGGTAGCCGCAGCAGAGGTAACCCGGCGGCAGCACGGTCTGCACACCCGCGTGCCAGAGCATGGCTTGCGTGGCCAGACCCACCTGGCTGAAGAGGCGCTCGGAGCCGCAGCCGGGGAAATAGAACACCGCCTCGGTTTCAGACGTGGTGCTCTTGGGGTTGCGGATGATGGGGACGTAATCCTTGTCCTCGATGTCCAGCAGCGCACGCGCGGTCTTCTTAGGCAGGCCGCCCGGCATCTTCTTGTTGATGAAGTGGATGACCTGCTCTTTCACAGGCGCTCTGCCGACGGTAGCCGGCGGCAAGGCCGTCTGCTTGCGCGCCAGTCGGCGCATCAGGTCGTTGGCCAGGCGCTGGGCCTTGAAGCCCACGTCCACCATGGCGCCGCGCATGAACTTGATGGTCTGCGGGTTGGTCGCGTTCAGGAAGATCATGGCGGCCGCGTTGCCGGGCCGGAAGGACTTTTGCCCCATCTTGCGCAGCAGGTTGCGCATGTTCATCGAGACTTCGCCGAAGTCGATGTCGACCGGGCAAGGCGTCAGGCACTTGTGGCAGACCGTGCAGTGGTCGGCCACGTCCTCGAACTCTTCCCAGTGCTTGATGCTCACGCCACGCCGGGTCTGCTCTTCATACAGAAAAGCTTCGACCAGCAGCGAGGTGGCCAGGATCTTGTTGCGCGGGCTGTACAGCAGGTTGGCGCGCGGCACGTGGGTGGCGCACACCGGTTTGCACTTGCCGCAGCGCAGGCAGTCTTTGACGCTGTCGGCGATAGCGCCGATGTCGGACTGCTGCATGATCAGCGACTCGTGCCCCATCAGGCCGAAGCTGGGGGTGTAGGCATTGGTCAAATCAGCTTGTAACCCACGTCCTTCATGGGTAAGTCGCTCCTGATTTCGTAGCAACTTGCCTTTGTTGAAGCGCCCTTCCGGGTCGACCTTTTGCTTGTATTCGGTGAAGGGCCGAAGCTCTTCGTCGGTCAAAAACTCCAGCTTGGTGATGCCGATGCCGTGTTCGCCGGAGATCACGCCGTCCAGTGAGCGGGCCAGCACCATGATGCGCGCCACCGCCACATGCGCGGTTTGCAGCATCTCGTAGTCGTCGCTGTTGACCGGCAGGTTGGTGTGCACATTGCCGTCGCCGGCGTGCATGTGCAGTGCCGCCCAGACGCGCCCCTTGAGCACGCGCTTGTGGATGGCATTGCATTCTTCAAGAATCGGCAAAAACGCGCCGCCCGAGAAGATCGCCTGGAGCTGGGCGCGAATATCGGTTTTCCAGCTGGCGCGCAGCGTGTGGTCCTGCAGCTGCGGGAACAGGGTTGCCACGCCGGCCAGCCAGCCGGACCAGAGCGTGCGCACTTCAGCCAGCAGCGCGAGCGCCTGGCCCACGCGGTCTTCCAGCAGCTCTGCCGAGGGAATGTCGTTGGCGTCGTCGGATTTGCCCAGCGGCAGGTTGCCCTTGAGGAAAAAAGCCTCCAGCTCATTGCATAGCCGTATCTTGTTGGCCAGGCTGAGCTCGATGTTGATCTGCTCGATCCCGTCGGTGTACTCCGCCATGCGGGGCAGCGGGATCACCACGTCTTCATTGATTTTGAAGGCGTTGGTGTGTTTGGAGATCGCGGCGGTGCGCTTGCGGTCCAGCCAGAATTTCTTGCGGGCGTCAGGGCTGATGGCGATAAAGCCTTCGCCGTGGCGCGAGTTGGCAATGCGCACGACTTCCGACGTGGCACGCGCCACGACATCGGCGTCGTCGCCGGCAATGTCGCCAAAGAGCACCATCTTCGGCAGGCCGCCGTGCTTTTTCGATTTGGTCGCATAGCCGACTGCCTTCAGGTAGCGGTCGTCCAGGTGTTCGAGCCCCGCGAGGATGGCGCCGCCGCGCTTTTGCTCGGCGAACATGAAATCCTTGATCTCGACGATGCTGGGCACTGCGTCCTTTGCATTGCCAAAGAACTCCAGGCACACCGTGCGGGTGTGCGCCGGCATGCGGTGCACGATCCAGCGTGCGCTGGTGATGAGGCCGTCGCAGCCTTCTTTCTGGATGCCGGGCAAGCCGCTCAGGAACTTGTCGGTAACGTCTTTGCCCAGGCCTTCTTTGCGGAAGGTTTTGCCGGGAATGTCCAGCCGCTCGGTGCGGATGGGGGTTTTGCCGTCGGCTTCGAAATACTGCAGGTCGAAGCTGGCCATCTCGGCGTCATGGATCTTGCCGAGGTTGTGGCCCACGCGCGTGACTTCCAGCCACTGCGCTTCGGGGGTGACCATGCGCCATGAGGCGAGGTTGTCCAGCGCGGTACCCCATAGCACGGCCTTCTTGCCGCCCGCGTTCATCGCGATGTTGCCGCCTATGCAGGAGGCTTCGGCAGAGGTCGGGTCAACCGCGAAGACGAAGCCGCCGCGCTCGGCGGCATCAGCCACGCGCTGGGTGACCACGCCGGCTTCGGTCCACACGGTGGCGACGGGTTGTTCAACGCCCGGCAACGAGACCATTTCGACCTCGGTCATGGCCTCGAGCTTTTCGGTGTTGATGACGGCCGATTTCCAGGTGAGAGGAATCGCCCCACCGGTGTAGCCCGTGCCACCGCCGCGCGGGACGATGGTCAGGCCCAGCTCGATACAGGCCTTGACCAGACCGGCCATTTCAACTTCCGTGTCGGGCGTGAGCACCACAAAGGGATACTCGACGCGCCAGTCGGTCGCATCGGTGACGTGCGACACCCGCGAGAGGCCGTCGAACTTGATGTTGTCTTTAAGGGTCAGCTTGCGCAGCTTGCGTTCGGTCAGGCGGCGCAAGTCGTACATCTCGCTGAAGGAGGTGTAGAAGCGGGCGACGGCGCCGCGGGCGGCATCCAGCAGTTCGCCCACGATGGCGTCGCGCTGCTGGTCCGCATCCGGTGTGCGGCGTTTTTCCACCTCGGCCAGGCGGTGGTGCAAGGCATCGACCAGCAGCTTGCGCCGCTTGGGGTTGTCCAGCAGGTCGTCTTGTAAATAGGGATTGCGCTGCACGACCCACACATCGCCCAGCACTTCGTACAGCATGCGCGCGGAGCGGCCGGTGCGGCGTTCGTCGCGCAGGCGGTTCAGCAGGTCCCAGGCCCGCTCGCCGAGCAGACGGATCACCACTTCGCGATCGGAAAACGAGGTGTAGTTGTACGGAATCTCGCGGATGCGGGCTTCGCCGGTCTTTGCGTCGTCGGCAAAGACATTGAGTTCTTGAAGTGTAGTAGGGGCGTTCATCGTGAAAAGCCAGCGGCTTCAGACTTGTGTCCAGCGCTGTTGCCCTATATTACCGCAGCGCACCATTTGAGGCGCCGGGGGCAGGATGTCATCAAGAGTCGTAAGTGCCCTTATGGAAATCCCGCTTGTCGGCGGCGCCTCAAATCGCTTAAATCGGTGTGTCATAAACAGTTTTTAAGCTGTCCCGTTTAACTTGACGCGCCACGAGCACGTCCAATTCCCAGGAGTTTTGATGAAAAACCGTCTTTCCGCGTTCGCTTTTGCGGCCCTAGGCCTGTGCGCGCCTTTGGCCAGCCAGGCCCAGACCGAGATCCAGTGGTGGCATTCCATGACGGCCGTCAATGGCGAATGGGTCAACGACCTGGCCAAGCAATTCAACGAAAGCCAGAAAGAATACAAGATCGTGCCCACTTTCAAGGGCACGTACGACGAGTCCATGACCGCCTCCATCGCGGCCTACCGCTCCGGGAACGCGCCCCACATCCTGCAGGTGTTTGAAGTGGGCACCGCCACGATGCAGGCCAGCAAGGGGGCCATCGTTCCGGTCGGCAAGATCATGCAGGACGCGGGAGAAAAGTTCGACCCGAAAGCCTACATACCCGCTGTCGCCGGCTACTACACCGCGCCGAACGGCCAGATGTTGAGCTTCCCGTTCAACAGCTCCACCACCATCTTCTATTTCAACAAGGACGCCTTCAAGGCGGCGGGCCTGCCGACCGACAAAGCCCCCGTCACCTGGCCTGAGGTCGTCAATGCCGCCGCCAAACTGAAAGCGTCCGGCCACAAGTGCCCCTTCACGACCGCCTGGCAGAACTGGACGCAGGTGGAGAGTTTCTCGGCCTGGCACAACGTCGAATTCGCCACCAAAGCCAATGGCCTGCAAGGCATGGATGCACGCCTGAAGGTGGATTCGCCGCTGCACGTGCGCCACATCGAGAACCTGGCCAACATGGCCAAACAGGGGCTGTTTATTTACAAGGGCCGCGGCAACGTACCTGAAGCCAGCTTCATCTCGGGCGAGTGCGCCATGATCAACACCTCGTCGGGTTTCTACGGCAACGTGGCCAAGAACGCCAAGTTTGCCTATGGCCTGGCCCCGCTGCCGTATTACCAGGATGTGCCCGGCGCACCGCAGAACACCGTGATCGGCGGCGCCAGCCTGTGGGTGATGTCAGGTAAAAAGGCGGAAGAATACAAGGGCGTTGCCAAGTTCTTCAGCTTCATCTCCACGCCTGAAGTGCAGTCCGCCAGCCACAAGCGCACCGGCTACCTGCCCGTGACGATGGCTTCGTACGACCTGACCGAAAAGTCCGGCTTCTACAAACAGAACCCGGGCACCGACGTCGCGGTCACGCAGATGATTCGCAAGGTCACGGACAAGAGCCGTGGCATCCGCCTGGGCAATTATGTACAGATCCGCGCGATCGAGGACGAAGAGCTCGAGCAGGTCTGGAACGGCAAGAAAACGGCCAAAGAAGCGCTGGAGTCCATCGTCAAGCGCGGCAACGAGCAGCTAGAGCGCTTCCAGAAGGCCAATAAGAACTGATCGCCCAAGAGACAGAGCAGGCCCGTATGCCGGGCTAAACTCGGCCCGCTGCGCCCTCTCCCTCTCACAGGGGAAGGCCAGGCGGGTTTTTATGTTTTAGCACTCACTAGTTTTTTGCCCACTGAAGGCTCTATGGAAAAACGCGTTGTCTTTCGATCCAGCTGGCTGCCCTGGCTGCTGCTGCTGCCGCAAATGGCGGTCATTCTGGTGTTCTTCTTCTGGCCGGCGGCGCAGGCCCTGCTGCAGTCGCTGCAGCAGCAAGACCCCTTCGGCACATCCATCGAGTTCGTCGGCCTGGCCAATTTCAGCCAGTTGCTGGACGACCCGAGCTATGTCGAGTCCTTCAAGACCACCGCGTTTTTCTCGGTGATGGTGGCCGGCATCGGCATCAGCCTGTCGCTGGTACTGGCTGTGTTTGCCGACCGCATCGTGCGCGGCGGCATGTTCTACAAGACCATGCTGGTGCTGCCCTACGCCGTCGCCCCGGCTGTGGCGGCGGTGTTGTGGGTGTTCATGTTTTCGCCTTCGCTGGGCGTGGTGGCTTATGCGCTGGGCAAGATAGGCATCAACTGGAACCACCTGCTCGACTCGGGCCATGCCATGACGCTGATCGTGATGGCCTCGGTCTGGAAGCAAATCTCCTACAACTTCCTGTTCTTCCTGGCGGGCTTGCAATCGATTCCCAAGTCGCTGATCGAGGCCGCCGCCATTGACGGGGCAAAACCGTGGCGCCGCTTCTGGACCATCCAGTTCCCGCTGCTGTCGCCCACGACATTCTTCCTGCTGGTTATCAACGTGGTTTATGCCTTCTTCGACACCTTTGCCATCGTCGATGCCGCCACTCAGGGCGGCCCGGGCAAGGACACAGCCATCCTGGTCTACAAGGTGTATTACGACGGCTTCAAGGCCATGGACCTGGGCGGTTCAGCTGCGCAGTCTGTGGTGCTGATGGTGATCGTGGTGGCGTTGACCGTCATTCAATTCCGCTACGTCGAGAAGAAAGTGCAGTACTGATGAAAACGACACCAACAAACACGACGGGAGCCCACCATGGTTGAGAAACGCGGGACCCATGGCATCCTCGCCCACGTGATCGTAATTCTGGGCGTCTTCATTGTTGCCTTCCCCCTCTACCTGGCCTTCGTGGCGTCGACCCACACGGCGCAGGAAATCGTGCAGGCGCCCATGCCCTTGCTGCCGGGCACGAACATGATCGACAGCTACAAAGCGGCGCTGTTCGGGCGCGAATCGGCTGCCGGCTCCAACGCACCGGTGGCGCACATGATGTGGGTCAGCTTCGTCACGGCGATGGTGATCGCCATCGGCAAGATCACGATTTCGCTGCTGTCGGCATTCGCCATCGTGTACTTCCGCTTTCCGTTCAAGAAGACCTGCTTCTGGGCCATCTTCGTGACGTTGATGCTGCCGGTGGAGGTGCGCATCCTGCCGACCTACAAGGTGCTGTCGGATCTGAACATGCTCAACACCTATGCGGGCCTGACGGTGCCGCTGATCGCCTCGGCAACGGCGACCTTTTTGTTCCGCCAGTTCTTCCTGACGGTGCCCGACGAGCTCACCGAAGCCTCGCGCATGGACGGCGCCAGCCCCATGCGGTTTTTCTTCGACGTGCTGCTGCCCTTGTCGAAAACCTCGATCGCCGCGCTCTTCGTCATCCAGTTCATCTACGGCTGGAACCAGTACCTCTGGCCGCTGCTGGCCACGACCAGCGAAGACATGTACCCGGTGGTCGTAGGCATCAAACGCATGATCGCCGGCGGCGACGGCCAGAACGAATGGAACGTGGTCATGGCGACCGCCATTTTGGCGATGCTGCCGCCCGCCCTGGTAGTGGTGCTGATGCAGAAATGGTTCGTCAAGGGCCTGGTCGACACCGAGAAATAAAAGAAACAAACAAGACAAGACGGAACATCAAATATGGCATCCCTATCATTCAACAACGTCATCAAGCGCTACGGCTCCGGCAAGGATGCGCTGCAGGTTCTTCACGGCGTGAACGCCGAGATCAACGACCACGAGTTCATCGTCATCGTCGGGCCTTCGGGTTGCGGCAAGTCCACCCTGCTCCGCATGGTGGCCGGGCTTGAAGAAGTCAGCGACGGGCAAATCTCCATCGGCGGCAAGGTCGTCAACGAACTGGAGCCTTCCGAGCGCGACATCGCCATGGTGTTCCAGAACTACGCGCTTTACCCGCATATGAGCGTGTTCGACAACATGGCTTATGGCCTGAAGATCGCCAAGGTACCCAAGGACGAGATCAAGACGCGCGTCGACAAGGCCGCCAAGATCCTGGAGCTGGGCCACTTGCTGGATCGCAAGCCGCGCGCCCTCTCGGGCGGGCAGCGCCAGCGCGTAGCCATGGGCCGCGCCATCGTGCGCCAGCCCCAGGTGTTTTTGTTTGACGAGCCACTGTCCAATCTGGACGCCAAGCTGCGCGTGCAGACGCGCCTGGAGATTCAGAAGTTGCACCGCGAGCTCGGCATCACTTCGCTCTTCGTCACCCACGACCAGGTCGAAGCCATGACGCTGGCGCAGCGCATGATGGTGATGAACGCCGGCCGCATGGAGCAGTTCGGCACGCCGGAAGAGGTCTACAACCGCCCCGCCACCACCTTTGTGGCGAGCTTTATGGGCTCGCCGCCGATGAATCTGCTCAAGCAGGCGCCGAACGCCGACTTCGGCGGCAAGCCCGGCGCCATTCTGGGCATACGGCCCGAACACCTGACGGTGGGCGCCACCGGCTGGGCCGCGCAGGTCGACACGATTGAAATGCTGGGCGCCGAGCGGCTGTTGTACTGCCGCATGGGCGGCGAGGCGCTCATCGTGCGCACGGATGAAAGCCTGTCAAGGGCGCCCGAGATCGGCGCGACCATCCATGTAGAGCCGCGCCCCGACCGGCTTCACTGGTTTGAGTCCGACACCGGCAAACGCATCTAAAACCTGCAACTTCCCCAGTTCCTGAGAACGCTCCATGACGAATCCCGTATCCGCTGCCAGCTGGCCCTATCCGCGATGGGTCGCACACCGCGGCGCCGGCAAACTGGCGCCTGAAAACACCCTGGCCTCCTTCATGCTGGGCGCCAGCCACGGCTACCGCATGTTCGAGTGCGACGTGAAGCTGAGTGCCGACGGCATTCCTTTTTTGCTGCACGACGCCACGCTGGAGCGCACCAGCAACGGCAAAGGCGTGGCCGGCGAGTTGAGCTGGGATGCGCTGGCAAAGCTGGACGCGGGTGGCTGGCACTCGCCCGCGTTTGCCGCGGAAGGCCTGGCCAGCTTTGAGCGCATTGCCCGCTTTTGCCTGGACAAGGGCTACTTCCTGAACATCGAGATCAAGCCCACGCCGGGTGCGGAGAGCCATACCGGCACCGTGGTGGCCAACGAGGCGGCGAGGTTGTGGGAGGGGACGGCCGTGCCGCCGCTGCTCACGTCCTTTCAGCCGCTGTCACTGGACGCGGCCAGAAGCGCCCAGCCCCAGCTGCCGCGCGGCTTGCTGTTGGACGAGCTCCCCGCCAACTGGCTGGAGACGGCGACCCAACTGGGCTGCGTCGCCATCGTCTGCAACCACAAGCTCTGGAACGCCGATACGGTGGCCCAAGCCAAAAAAGCCGGGTTCAAGCTGCTGAGTTACACGGTGAATGACGAGGCGAATGTCCAGCGACTGCTGGCGCTGGGCACGGACGGCATCATCACCGACCGGGTGGACGTTTTTAAGCCCGACTAGGCCCTCAGGCGCGCCACGCGCCTAGCAAGACCCATTGGCAGACGGCCGCGCCGGCCACCATGGCGGCATAAGTCAGCATCTTTCCGTCATGGCCGAAGAACACCAGCCCGGCCACCAGCACCACCACGTTCGCTACAAAAACAATAGCTGCTTGTCCATACCAGCTTTGGGCTAGAGGTCTTTTTGATCTAAATAATCCTCCCATAAGCTGGGTCGCCAGCACCAGCAGCAGGGCCACAGCGGCAGCCGGCAGGACAAGATTGAGCAGGTGGTTGGCCAGCAGGTAAAAGGTCATGCGCGTAGGAATGGTTAAAACTCGCCGGGGCTCCAGAACAAGCCCAAAACAAGCGCCAAAACGGCCAAAAAAAGGACTATCAGGGCGATTGTCCGGCCTTTGTACCGGCCTTGGCGCTTCAATTTTATAATCGGAGGATGTCAGTCTGGGCCCTTGGGCTAAACCACACCACCGCACCGCTCGATTTGCGCGGCCGGTTCGCCTACGCCCTGGACCAGGTCGAGCCCACTTTGCGTGCCCTGCGCGAGTCGCTGGCGCGCCAGCCCGAAGCCACGCTGCTGTCGACCTGCAACCGCACCGAGATCTATTGCGCCGGCGAAAAAACCGACCTGGACCACACGCTGGACTGGCTGGCGCACAGCGGCGGCGTCTCGCCTGCCCTGCTCCGCTCCCACGCTTACACCCTGCAAGGCGACCAGGTCGCCCGCCATGCCTTCCGGGTGGCCAGCGGGCTGGATTCGATGGTGCTGGGCGAACCCCAGATCCTCGGCCAGATGAAAGACGCCGTGCGCGCCGCTGAAGACGCGGGCGCCATGGGCACCACCTTGCACCAGCTGTTCCAGCGCTCCTTTGCCGTGGCCAAGGAAGTGCGCAGCAGTACCGAAATCGGCGCGCACAGCATCAGCATGGCGGCGGCCAGCGTGCGGCTGGCCGGCCAGCTGTTTGAAGATTTGAGCGACATCAAGGTGCTGTTTGTCGGCGCCGGCGAGATGATAGACCTCGCGGCCACCCACTTTGCCGCCAAAAACCCCAAAGCCATGGCGATTGCCAACCGCACGCTGGAGCGCGGCGAAAAGCTGGCTGGCCGCTTTGGCGCCGAAGTGATGCGCCTGGCCGATTTGCCCAGCCGCCTGCACGAGTTCGACGCGGTCATCAGCTGCACCGCCAGCACGCTGCCCATCATCGGCCTGGGCGCGGTCGAGCGCGCCGTGAAGCTGCGCAAGCACCGCCCGATGTTCATGGTCGACCTGGCCGTGCCGCGCGACATTGAACCCGAAGTCAAGGCCTTGCCCGACATCTATCTCTACACCGTGGACGACTTGGCCCACGTGGTGCAAACCGGTAAAGACAGCCGGCAGGCCGCCGTGGCGCAGGCCGAGGTCATCATCGACGCCGGTGTGCAGAACTTCATGCACTGGCTGGGCCAGCGCCGCAGCGTGCCGCTGATCCAGCAGCTCAATGCACAGACCGACGAGTGGCGCGCCGCCGAAATCGTGCGAGCCAAGAAGCTGCTGGCGCGGGGCGAGCCTATCGACACCGTGCTGGACGCGCTGACCCGCGGCCTGACGCAGAAAATGCTGCACGGCACGCTGGCCGAGCTGCACGCGGGCGACGCCAACAGCCGCGAGGCCACGGCGCAGGCCGTCTCCAGGCTGTTCCTGCGCGGCCAGCTGCCCAAGATCCAGCCCGACGACAAAGAGCGTTAGCGACCGCCGCTGCGCCGTGGTTGCGTCTGCAGCCGCACCCGATGGCCCCCGTGCCTTCCTGCCGTCGTCTTTTAATGCCTGTGGCACCCCCTTTTTGCTTTCATTGTCATGAAACCCTTTCTCCGCCAAACCCTGGACCGACAGCTTCTGCGGCTGCACGAGCTGGATGCGCTCCTGTCCGCCAGCGACGTGGTGAGCGACCTGAACCGCTTTCGCACCCTGACCCGTGAACACGCCGAAGCCAGCGTGATCGCCGAGCAGTACACACGGCTCACCACCCGCGAAGCCGACCTGGCCGGTGCCGAGGGCATGCTGGCAGAAGCTAAAAGCGACCCCGAAATGGCCGCGATGGCCGAAGAAGAGATTGACGCGGCCAAGGCCGATATCGCTCAGATTGACGAAGCCCTGCAGCTGATGCTGATTCCGAAGGACCCGGACGACGCGCGGGCGGCCTTCATCGAAATCCGCGCGGGCACGGGCGGCGATGAGTCGGCGCTGTTTGCCGGTGACCTGTGCCGCATGTACAGCCGCTTTGCCGAGCGCAACCGCTGGCAGGTTGAAATCATCAGCGAGTCTCAAAGCGAGCTGGGCGGTTTCAAGGAAGTGGTGCTGCGCATCGACGGGCCGCTGGATGTGATGGGCGTGGGCGTTTACGGCAAGCTGCGCTTTGAATCAGGCGGCCACCGCGTGCAACGCGTGCCGGCCACCGAAACGCAGGGCCGCATCCACACCAGCGCCTGCACCGTGGCCGTGCTGCCCGAGCCGGACGAAACCGTGGCCATCCAGATCAACCCGGCCGACCTGCGCATAGACACCTACCGCGCCAGCGGCGCCGGCGGCCAGCACATCAACAAGACCGACTCGGCCGTGCGCATCACGCACCTTCCGACGGGCATCGTCGCCGAATGCCAGGAAGGCCGCAGCCAGCACAGCAACAAGGCCCAGGCGCTCAAGGTGTTGACCGCCCGCATCCACGAAAAAGACCGTTCCGAGCGCGCCGCCAAAGATGCCGCCACACGCAAGGGCCTGATCGGCAGCGGCGACCGCAGCGACCGCATCCGCACCTACAACTTCCCGCAGGGGCGCCTGACCGACCACCGCATCAACCTGACGCTGTACAAGCTGCTGGCCATCATGGAAGGCGATATGGGCGATGTCGTCACGGCGCTGCAGGTGGCGCGCGGCGCCGAGTTGTTGGCGGAGCTGGAAACCGCGAACAGCGGGCTTTAAGATTTTCGCCCGATGATCAGCTTTCCGTTTTTGTTTTTACATGCCAAATCGGCCTCTAGCCCATATCCAGCATTGGCAGGTAGCTATTATTTTTATAGCAACAACGAACACCAGCGATGCAAATGTCCATGACTCAGCCCAACTGCGCACAAGCCCTGGCCGCCGCCCAGGCTTTGGGGCTGGACCGTCTGGACGCCCAGTTATTGCTGCTGCACGCACTGGGCAAGCCTGGTGACGCCAGGGCCTGGCTGCTGGCGCACGACACCGATCTATTGCCCGAAGCAGCGGCCGAAGCCTTCCGGGCGATGAGCCAGCGCCGGATTGCCGGCGAACCGCTGGCCTACATCGTCGGCAACAGGGAGTTTTTTGGGCTGACGCTGCAGGTGGACGCCCGCGTGCTGGTGCCACGGCCCGACACCGAAACGCTGGTGAGCTGGGCGTTGGAAGTATTGCAAACCCCCGGCGTGCCGGCGGCGCCGGAAATTCTGGACCTGGGCACAGGCAGCGGCGCGATCGCGCTGGCGATAGCGCACAGCCTGAAACTGGCTGGCGGCCCGAGCCACGTCGTGGCCGTAGACACCAGCGCGGATGCACTGGATGTCGCCCGTGAAAACGCGGCCCGTCTTGGCCTTGGCCTGGATCTCGTCCAAAGTCATTGGTTCGAGGAAGTTAGCGGACACTTTCACCTGATCGTCAGTAATCCGCCCTACATCGCCAGCGCCGATCCTCACCTGGAGGCCCTGATCCATGAGCCCCTGACCGCCCTGGCCGCCGGGCCGGACGGCCTGGACGACATCCGGGCGATCGCCCGGCAGGCACCCGACAGCCTGCTGCCGGGCGGCTGGCTGCTGCTGGAGCACGGCTACGACCAGGCGGCAGCAGTGCGAGAGTTGCTGGCCAGCGAAGGTTTTGAGCGGGTCCAGAGCCGGCGGGATCTGGCTGGCATTGAGCGCTGCTCGGGCGGGTTGTGGCCGGGCGGGTGACGCCGCGGGCCGGGAAATCACGCGCAACGCCAAACGGCGGATAATCAGCCCGTTGAATTCTGGTTTCCAGATTCCATCTAATCGAAATGTCCCGGCTGAAGTTTTCAGCCTGGCGCGGGCCCTGCGGCCCAACTCCAGATTTCCAAAGGATTGCACCATGAGCACGACAGACCCCACCCAGCAACGCATCGCCGAAATCGTCAAATCCAGCGATGTCGTCCTCTTCATGAAGGGCACCGCCCAATTCCCCATGTGCGGTTTTTCAGGCCGCGCCATCCAGGTGCTCAAGGCTTGCGGCGTGAACAAACCCGCCACCGTGAATGTGCTGGAAGACGAAGACATCCGCCACGGGATCAAGGAATTCAGCAACTGGCCCACGATTCCCCAGCTGTATGTGAAGGGTGAATTCATCGGCGGCTCGGACATCATGATGGAGATGTACCAAAACGGTGAGCTCCAGCAGGTGCTGGGCACGACCGCCAGCTGAGCCTGCGCACCGGGTATTTGCGTTTGCGCGGCAAGCCCTGCTGCGTGGGCCGGTCAGGGCGAAAAACCGTTCAGCGCGTGTAGCCCGCGCAGGCTCCGGCGTTCACGGCGCCCTTGCATTCCCGCGTGAGGCGGGCATGGCGCTGAGCCGGGGTTTCTTCAGAGCCAGAGATGAATTTGGCCTTGCCGCCCGCGCCAGCAGTGCCGGCGGATTTGGCCTTGGCCTTTTTCGTTTTTGATTTGGCCGGTTTGCCGCCATCTTGCGCGGGCTGAGCCTGTGCCAAGGCGTTGCCGCCCAGCAAAACGGTGGCCGCCAGCAGGGCCAGCACCGGCCTCTTGAAGAACTTTGCGTTCATTTTTTTCCTCTCTTTTCACTCTCATATACGCCTCACGTTCATCACGCGATGACGCTCCCAAGCCTGCCGGATACGGGTGACACCGCTTGCCCGGCAAGCTAATTCTTATTGCAGTTTCGGATCCCCAAACACCTCGTCGTCGGGGGGCGCATCGGCCGGCAGACGGAACCCCTCACTGGCCCACGCACCCAGGTCAATGTTCTTGCAGCGCTCGCTGCAGAAGGGCCGAAAGGGGTTGCTGGGCGCGTAAACGCTCTCGCCGCCGCAACCGGGGCACACCACCAGTTTGACGGGGACAGGCGAAGAGTCTTTTTTCATGGCAGGCATGGCTTCACGTGGCTTCAGGCAGTTCTGAATAAATCAACCAGGTCGGAGAGAAGGCGTCAGGAACAGAGTGTCAGCTCAAACGCCGAATCCTCGGTGCTGGCATGAAGCCGGTCATCGCTTTCGTGGCGCATGAGGCGCACCGAGACCATCAGCCGGTTGCCGCTGATTTCGGGGATCAGCCCCATGGTGGGGTCAATGCGCAGGCGCAACAGCTGAAACGTACGCCCTTGGGGCAGCGTCTGCTGGTATTGCCCGGCCGGGGCGACAACTTTCTGCGGTGCGCCGGAGTCGCGCAGCAAGGTCAGCAACACGCGAATGGACTCAGCCAGCGGCACCAGCGGAATAATCCAGCGCTGCAGGTCTTGTTTGCGCGCGGCGGCATCCAGCTGCTGCCACGCAAAATAAGCCGGTAAATCAAATTCACAGGTCCCGCCCGGGATGCCGACGCGGCTGCGAATACTCATCAGCCAGTCGTTTTCCGTCAGCGAATGGCCCACCTTGCCCGGCAGGCTGTTCAGGGCCGAAAAACATCCTTCAAGCTGGCCGGTGACCTCGTCAAGAACCGCCTCCGAGATGGCCGGATTGCCGCGGTAGCCGTTGAGGACATGCTTTTGTTTCTCGAGATCCTTGAGCACATCGGTTTTTAAATCCGCCCGGGCGCCCACGTCCATGATCTCAAAAATGGTCGTGATGGCGTAGTGATGATCCGTCGGGCTCTCGCGCTCCACCAGTTCGCCAAGGCGGCGAAACAGGTGCTCCAGTCGCAAATACGTGCGTATGCGTTCGTTAAATGGATACTCGTAAAGAATCACAGCGCTATTTTCGTCGGCTTCAATGGAGGTGTGTGTCTGTACATCATAGCCCGAAGCGCGCGGCCAGTTGACGGACTTGGGCCTCAAGAGCCTCCAGCGACACCCCGTCGTTATAAAGGCAAATGTCGGCTGCCGACAAGCGCTGTCCGCGACTGGCCTGCCCGGCCAGGATTTTCTCTATCACGTCCCGGGGCCAGCCATTGCGCGCCATGACGCGATCGATTTGGCTGGCTTCGCTGCAATCGACTACCAGCACCTGGTCCAGTTGCTGTCGCCAGCGTCCGGACTCCACCAACAGGGGGATGTCGAAAATGACGCAGCGGCTGCCGGCAACCACGGCTTGCTCATACTGCTGCAATGTCTCAAGGCCCACCAGGGGGTGAACAATGGACTCCAGGCGGCGCCTGGCGGTCGGGTCATCAAAAGCGACTTGCCGCATGCGCTCCCGGTCCATGGCACCGTCGGCCGCGATGAGGTGTGAGCCGAATTGCGCTGCAATCTCCGGTATGGCGGCGCCGCCGGCTGCAGTCACCGCCCGGGAAATCGCATCGGCATCCACCAGCGCCGCGCCGCACGCCACGAGCGTGCGGGCAACCGTGCTCTTTCCACTTCCGATGCCGCCTGTCAGCCCGATACGCAAAGCCGTACCGCGCATGGCATCAGAGACCGACAAACCGCAAGATCGACTGCGGCCCGAAAATCATGGCGGTAAAACCAGCTCCGGCAAGGAAAGGGCCGAACGGGACGTAGCCCCCCTCTCGCAATCCGCTGGAGAATTTGAGCGCAATGCCAATCACGGCGCCGATCACTGACGCCATCAGAATCATGGGAACCAGCGCAGGCCACCCGAACCAGGCGCCGAGCGCGGCGAACAGCTTGAAGTCCCCATAGCCCATGCCTTCTTTGCCGGTCACCAGCTTGAACGCCCAGTACACCAGCCAAAGCGACAGATAGCCGGCGACAGCACCCCACAATGCCGTTGGCAAATTGACTGCGGGGTTCCACTGCAATGCGGCAACGATCAAACCGGCCCAGAGCAAGGGCAAAGTGATGTCGTCCGGCAACAAAGTTGTGTCCCAGTCAATCATTGCCAGCGCCAGTAATGCTGCCGAAAACCCGCACCAAGCCAGCGCGGTCAGTGTCCAGCCCCAGCGCCACACACAAAAAAAGAACAGCCCGCCCATGACGGCCTCGACTACGGGATATCGCAAACCATAGGGCGTGCCGCATACCGAGCACTTGCCTTTGAGAAACAGGTAACTCGCTACTGGAATATTTTCATACCAGCGTATGACATGGCCGCAGCTGGAGCAACGCGAACGCGGCACCAGCAAATTGAATTTCTCCGAAGGTTCCGGCGCCTTGTCCGCCAGTTCGGCACATTCCTGCGCCCATTGGCGCTCCATCATCTTCGGGAGTCGATAAATGACGACGTTAAGGAAACTTCCGATCAGCAGCCCAAAAACACCGGCCAGCAGCGCATCAAACGCCGGCCCCAGCCCGGTCTCCATCAGACGACTTGACCCAGCTTGAAGATAGGCAGGTACATGGAAACCACGATCCCGCCGATGAGCGTTCCCAAAAACACAATAATGATGGGTTCCATCAAACTCGAAAGTCCAGCCACCATTTCATCGACTTCCGCTTCGTAAAAATCGGCAGCCTTGCTCAGCATGTGGTCGATTGAACCGGACTCCTCACCGATGGCGCACATTTGAAGCACCATGGAAGGAAAAATGTTGGCATTGGTCATGGCAGCGGTCAAGCTGGTCCCGGTAGAGACCTCCTGCTGGATTTTCTCGGTGGCATCCGCAAACAAAGAATTGCCGGATGCGCCGCCGACGGAGTCCAGCGCCTCAACAAGTGGCACACCCGCGGCGAACATGGTGGCAAGCGTGCGCGTCCAGCGTGCAATACAAGATTTTTCAATCAAGGCACCAAAAACAGGCATTTTCAGCAAGAGCCTGTCCATGAACTTTTGCATCTTCTCGCTTCGCTTCCAGGCCTGGAGGAAAAAGTAGAGTCCGCCGCCGATACCGCCAAAAATCAACCACCAGTAGGACACAAAAAACTCGCTGATCCCGATGACAACCATTGTGGGCGCCGGCAGATCCGCGCCAAATGAAGAGAACACGGTTTTGAATGCCGGAATCACAAAAATCATGATCACGGCAACCACCACAAATGCGACGACCACCACGGAGATGGGGTACATCAAGGCCGATTTGATCTTCGACTTGATCGCCTCGGTTTTCTCCATGTAAGTCGCGAGTCGATCCAGCAGCGATTCCAGAATACCAGCTGCCTCGCCTGCTTCGACCAGATTGCAATACAGCGCGTTGAAGTACATCGGAAACTTGCGAAAGGCCGCACTCAGGGAAGTGCCGGTTTCCACATCGGTACGCACATCGTTGAGCAGCTTGGTCACGCTCGCATTGGGATTACCACGGCCCACGATGTCAAATGCCTGCAGGAGGGGCACGCCAGCCTTCATCATGGTGGCCAATTGGCGGGTAAAAATGGCAATGTCCCTGGGTTTGATGGACTTGCCGGAGCGCATCTTGCGCTTCCTGATCTTGGTGGGCAAAACGCCCTGCCGGCGCAACGAGGACTTGACCTGGTTCTCGCCGCCGGCACGGATTTCACCGCGGACCTGCTTGCCGCCCCGATCCTTTCCCTCCCACTCGAAAACAAATTCTTTAACGCCCTTGGATGCTGCAGTTGCCATGATGCTTTCTCGTTGTATGGACAGCCTTAAAGCGCCCCGCTCTCACGGTAACGCTCCCATGCACCGGCTTTTGAATGCGCCGGATTAAACATTGGTGCAGCCCAGAATCTCTTCCAGCGAAGTCATGCCGAGTTTAACTTTAGACAAACCCGACACCCGCAGGCTTTTGACACCCTCGATTTCCGCTTGAGCAGCAATTTCCAGGGCGCTACCGTCGCGAAGGACGATACGCTGAATCTCCTCGGAAATAGGCATAACCTGATAAACACCCACCCGACCTTTGTAACCATTCGTACACATAGAGCAGCCTACCGGACGATAAGGCGTCCAGGAACCGTCCACGTCATCCTCCTTGAAGCCCGCGTCGAGCAGGGTCTCACGCGGGATGTCCGCAGGGGCTTTACAGTTGGGACAAAGGCGCCGAGCCAGGCGTTGGGCGGTGATCAGAATCACACTAGAAGCGATATTAAAAGGCGCAATGCCCATGTTGCGCATACGCGTCAGTGTGGTCGGCGCATCGTTGGTGTGCAGCGTCGACATCACCATGTGCCCGGTTTGCGCAGCTTTAATTGCAATGTCGGCCGTTTCAAGGTCCCGAATCTCACCGACCATGATGATGTCGGGATCCTGACGCAAAAATGCTTTGAGCGCGACCGAGAAGGTCATGCCCGCCTTGTCGTTCATACTGACCTGGTTGACGCCCGGTAAGGTAATTTCGGCGGGATCCTCGGCCGTAGCGATGTTGACGCCCGGCTTGTTAAGAATATTCAGGCAGGTGTAAAGCGACACCGTCTTGCCCGAACCGGTAGGCCCGGTGACAAGCACCATGCCATAAGGCCGGTGGATGGCAGCCATCAATCGCTCTTTTTCAACGGCCTCATAGCCCAGGGCGTCAATACCCAATTTGGCACTGCTCGGATCGAGAATACGGATGACGATTTTTTCGCCATACATGGTGGGCAAGGTGCTGACCCGAAAATCGATGACACGATCCGGACCGATCTTGAGTTTCATCTTGCCGTCCTGCGGCACGCGCTTTTCCGAGATGTCCAGTTTTGAAATCACCTTGATGCGCGCCGCCAGCTTGTCCTTGATGGCTACGGGTGGCGATGCGATTTCACGCAGCTCGCCGTCAACCCGGAACCGGACGCGGTAGGTGTGCTCAAACGGTTCGAAATGCAGGTCGGATGCCCGCATGCTGAAGGCGTCAAGCAGCATTTTCTGCAGAAACTTGACGACCGGCGCGTCCTCAACCTCGGAAACGCTGGCTTCGCTGTCTTCGGTGGCCGCATCTGTGCTGGATTCGTCGAACTCGAAGTCGTCGCCAATGATGCTTTCCATGGCCTCGGCGGCCGTGGTGTTGGACGCCTCCACCAGCTTGGACAGCTTGTCGTATTCGGCAATCACCCAATCCACCCCCATCTGGGTGGAGAACTTGATTTTTTCCGCGGCCTCCTGGTCGGACGGATCTGCGGTCGCGACAATCAGCCGGTTGTTGCGCTTGCTCAGGACAACAATGCGATAAGTAGCGCATATCTTGGTGTCAAGCAGGCCTTTAGGCAAGCGCTGCACATCGATGGCTTCCAAGTCCAGCAAGGGGGCGGCAAAAGCCGTTGACATGGTATGGGCCAGATCAAACGCGGATACCGCGCCGGAGCCCGTCAATTCGGCGATAAAACTGGTGCGGCTGCTTTGGGCCTTGCGGAAAATGTCTTCGGCAGCTTTTTGCCCCAATTTGCCGGCCATCACCAAAGCCCGGCCCAGGCCGGGTAAAGCCATGGACGGCGGTTGGTTTATAGCGGTATCGACAGCGGCCATGGTTCTCGGGGTTTAGCTCAAATAGGTATCATCGCCTATAGATTCCTGGGTGTAAATCGAAAACACCCGTGCCGCCCTTAGGGACGCTGGAACTGTGCGGAGAAACGCACATATAAGGCAGAAAACAGGTTGGTCGGGGTGAGAGGATTCGAACCTCCGGCCTCTACGTCCCGAACGTAGCGCTCTACCAGGCTAAGCTACACCCCGCCAAAAACAACCGGCTGTCAGGAACGTCTCTCCAGCAGTTGGGAGGCCAGTTGCATCAAGGCATCACTGTAAATGTTTTGTGGCAGCAACTGCAAGGCGTTGAGCGCACGTTGTGCCTCTATCGCCGCAGCGTCCCGGGTCGCCTGCAGGGCTCCGGTTTGTTGAACGATTGAAATGATGCTCGCCATCTGATCGGTTCCGCCGGTCTCAATGGCCTGCCGGATGGTGGTGCGCTCCTCCTCGGTACCCCGCTGCATCGCAATGATGAGCGGAAGGGTTGCCTTGCCCTCCCGAAGATCGTCACCGAGATTTTTACCCATCTCCGATACGTCACCGTCGTAGTCCAGCACGTCATCAATCACCTGGAACGCCGTGCCCAGCGCCTGGCCGTATGCTGCGCAGCTTTGCTCGATCTCCACCGGTGAGCGCGCCAATAACGCCGCCAGGCGGGCGCTCGCCTCGAACAGCTTGGCCGTTTTCGACCTGATCACCTTGAGGTAGCCGTCTTCGGACAGCGTGGCATCATGCATGTTCATGAGCTGGAGCACCTCCCCCTCGGCAATCACGTTCGTTGCTTCCGCCAGGGTTTGCATGATCCGCATGTCCCCAGCCTCCACCATCATCTGGAAGGCACGGGAGTACAGAAAATCCCCCACCAGCACGCTCGCCGGATTGCCAAACGCCTCATTGGCGGTAGCGCGCCCACGCCGCAGTGTGGACTCGTCCACCACATCGTCATGCAACAAAGTCGCGGTATGGATGAACTCGACGACGGCTGCGAGGTTGTAGCGCTGCTCTTGCCTGTAACCCAACGCGCCGCACATCAACAGCAGCAAAGCCGGCCGCAGCCGCTTGCCGCCGGCCGCCACAATGTACCGTGAGACCTGGCTCACCAGGGGCACTTCGGACTTCAGGCGGAGCTCGATCACCGCATCCATCCCCCGCATGTCATCGGCAATCAGGGCAAGGGCTGCGGCGGTGCTTGAGGAATTGGCAGACAAAAGGCGGGTCCAGACGTAAGTTTGGGCAGATTATAGAAAGCACCTCGGCCGCCAAGCCCGGTACGCGTCCCTAGAATTAGCCTGAAAAGGCCCGAAAAATGGGCTTCTGGTCAAATTTGGGCTGGCATGCTAGAATATTGGGCTCTGCGGGAATCCGTCTGCAGAACTCAAATTACGAGGTCTTACATGTACGCGGTCATAAAAACCGGTGGCAAACAATACAAGGTTGCTACTGGAGAAAAAATTAAAGTAGAACAGATTGCTGCGGACGTAGGCCAAGAGATCGTTATTGACCAGGTATTGGCTGTCGGCACCGGCAGCTCGATCACGGTTGGTACGCCCTTGGTGTCCGGCGCCACTGTTACAGTCACTGTCCTTTCACAAGGTAGGCACGACAAGGTTCGCATTTTCAAAATGCGCCGTCGCAAGCACTACCAAAAACGTCAGGGCCACCGTCAAAACTACAC
>Ga0307513_10002746_pt1 | contig 24209 bp, 23 predicted proteins | sample 15_EM_MG_FD_202174 | JGI IMG/M metagenome (GOLD analysis project Ga0307513, IMG submission 202174) | Populus trichocarpa ectomycorrhiza microbial communities from riparian zone in the Pacific Northwest, United States - 15_EM | ecosystem: Host-associated > Plants > Roots > Unclassified | place...
CCAATTAATAAGGTTGTGTTGGAAAAGTGATTACGTATTGGCCACAAAACTCACCGCACTTGTTCTATTCTACCTTTACCAAGGTTAGCCAGTAATGTTTGCTTCTCTCTTCCGTCACTATAGTTTTTCTCTCTTTCCTATCTTTCGTTTGCTGTTCTTTACACTTAATTGCAATATGAATCTCTTCTTGTGTTCGCGATATTTCCAACAGGTTACAAGAGTGATTGGTCATGATTCAAGATGCTCGAGTATATTCGATGATAGTCGAGCATGATCGAGTAGTACCCATGATCGAGCAAATTGATTAGATCATGAATGCTCTGCTCGATCATGATCTGATCGAGGGACCCCTATGATTGAGGCTGATCGAGTAGACTATAATCGAGCAAAACTCGATCATGATCTGATCGTGGCCATCACTAAGGCGGAGTCGCTCGCCGAGTCCGTATGGTAGGTCCACGCGGAATTACAGATCTAGATCGAGGTCTGGAGGTGGGGGGGATAGGAGGAGGGGCCGCGAACCGGATGAATAGATATGGCGAGGATGAAGATGAAGATTTCCGAAAACCGCCTGTGCCTGAGCTCGACGAGCAGCCTGTCCTCAACAAAGTTTACAATGGCAAAATCTCTGGCGTGAAGGATTTCGGCGTGTTTGTCAATCTCCAGAGCGTTAAGGGCAAGGTGGATGGCCTCGTGCATATTTCGGCAATCCGCCAGGATCGTGTCAACTACCCGGGAGATCTGCTGTCTAGGGGACAATTGGTCAAGGTCAAGGTTGTTAGCATTCAAGGCACTCGCGTAGGATTATCGATGAAGGATGTCGACCAAAACACCGGACGAGACCTAGACCCGGCTAAGCGCATCGCCTCGAGCGCCAACATGGAGAGGCTGGACGGCACGGGGTCAAAGTATGGTAGTCTGGATTCCAATATCGCACCTGTTTTTGAGGCGGATTCGAAATTCAAAGTCAAGAAGCGAATGTCTTCCCCCGAGCGCTGGGAGATTAAGCAGCTCATCGCCTCAGGCGCAATTTCGGCCGCCGATTACCCAGATATCGACGTGGAGTACCACGCAACTTTGACCAGAGAAGGGCAGTTCGAAGAGGAGGAAGATGTTGATATTGAGGTTCGTGGGGAGGAGCCACCGTTCTTGGCCGGCCAGACGGGACAGAGCTTGGAACTTTCTCCTATTCGTGTCGTCAATGCTCCCGATGGATCACTCAACAGAGCAGCTATGGGAGGGACAGCACTAGCCAAGGAGAGGAGAGAGCTAAGGCAGCAGCAGGCCGCAGATGTCGCGGCGGAGGAAGCGCAGAAGGTCGATCTCAATGCTCAATGGCAGGATCCAATGGTGGCTCCCGACGATCGCAAATTCGCATCAGGTTTGAAGAATTCCCGCCTCAACCAAGGAAGCGACCTGCCGGAGTGGAAGAGGGCGACCATGAACAAAAACATGTCGTTTGGAAAGATCACTAACAAGAGTATCAAGGAGCAACGTGAATCACTTTCGGTATTCAAACTACGAAGTTCGTTGATCAAGGCTGTGCAGGACAACCAACTGTTGATTGTGGTCGGTGATACCGGTTCCGGGAAGACTACTCAAACGACACAGTACCTGGCGGAGGCTGGGTTCTCTAATAATGGGAATTGGGCGCACCTAGCCTAGACGTGTTGCTGCCATGTCCGTCGCGAAGCGTGTAGCTGAGGAGGTGGGATGTAGAGTTGGTTAGGAGGTTGGATACACCATTCGTTTTGAGGATTGCACCGGTCCGGAGACAAAGATCAAGTACATGACGGACGGTATGCTTCAGCGTGAGGTCTTACTCGATCCGGATCTAAGGCGGTATTCGGTCATCATCCTTGATGAGGCGCACGAGAGGACTATTGCTACGGATGTTCTTTTCGGCCTCTTGAAAAAGACGCTCAAGAGAAGGGCGGATCTCAACTTGATTGTTACATCGGCCACGTTAGATGCGGAAAAGTTTTCAAATTACTTTAACCAGTGCCCCATCTTCATATTCCTGGCCGAACATATCCGGTGGAAATCCTCTATACCAAGGAGCCGGAAAGCGATTATCTTGATGCTGCCCTAATCACTGTTATGCAAATCCACTTGAGCGATCCACCCGGAGACATCCTGCTCTTCTTGACAGGTCAGGAGGAAATCGACACGAGTTGCGAGATTCTCTACGAGCGTATGAAAGCTCTAGGGCGTAGCGTTCCAGAGCTGATTATTCTCCCCGTCTATTCTGCCCTTCCTAGCGAGAAGCAGAGCAAGATTTTCGAGCCTGCTCCACGCGCATGTCGGAAAGTAGTCATCGCAACAAACATTGCTGAAACCTCCATCACGATTGACCAGATCTACTATGTCATCGACCCCGGCTTCGTCAAGCAGGATGCCTTTGACCCAAAACTAGGAATGGATTCCCTCAAGATCTCCACGCATGGCTAAGCAAAGCACCTAACGGACCGTGTGTCAAGATGCATCTTCAGAACTGTTTGCTCCCTCTCATCTACCACCCATGGCCTCCACTCCTCGGGATAAGTAAACTAATTGTGGGATGGAAAAAGTGCATACAATGGAAGAACTCCACTTCACCGGGAACGCTCTCGGGGGCTCCCGCCCGCTCCTCAGCTTCGACGCGACCTTCGTCACATATGGTGAAGGCCATATTTCAGGGCAACCCGGATTGCAAACGGGTGTGGGTAGGGGCAGATGCAGGGCGAGTTCAATGAGCTAGTAATCTGGACCCGAAACCCGAATTCCGAGGACATAGCAATCTTTAACGCAGATCGTGGCGGTAACACCCTCAAAAAAAAAACGCAAAAAAAAAGCCTTTTTATACACCTCACCAATAAAACTTGCGACAGACACTGAATGCTGTGCTGGCCCGAGCGGGAGCGTCAATTGATCATGGAGGGATTTAGTAGATCCCCCTTGCTGGATTGTTGAGTACGGAAGCTCCTGGAAGGAAGTCCTTGTTTGATCACTGCTTGTATTATTAAGACGAATATTTTATTCATGAGAGGAATGGCAAACTTTGATTTCTTGATTTTTAACCACCCAAGAATTTTCAATAGATATGTTTTCCCACATACTACTTTGTGACCTCAGCAGTTTTATGGATTTTTGCTAGTAAGCCACTTTGGTGTGCGCGAAAGCATATCCCCTGGCACTTGTATATCCCCTTTCATCCCCCGCTAATTTAGACAAGAGGTTTACCGCAAAGGGTTGGTTCAAGGATAATGGTGACTTTTTCTAGAGAAGGAGGTGATGGTGGGGCGCCGGCAAGCACCAAAGAAGCACGACAAGATTCTGGGAGAGGAAGATCTACATTGACGATGAAACATTTGGAGGAGCAGCAAGAAGTATTCCTGAAACGGCGATTTACTCAACCCGAGGCAGGTTGCATAACTCTACCCTCTGTCATAGAGCTTCTACCTCGGAAGTGTTGATGAAAATCGAAACAGAAGGACAACCTAGTGATGAACAAGTGTAAGAGCGATCCGCCATGCGTAGGAAGTTTGCCGGGAAGATGGTTTTCTGTCGATAAGGATATAAGGCTACCTGTTCTTCCCTTTGTTCATTTGTTGTTCATCTCACTTATCGTATCTTGCTCTCACAGTTCTATGGTCATCTCTTGTCTTGTCGAAGTCATTCTTTCTTGCATCTGATCTCTTTTTTCTTTGTTGTTCCCTGATATCTTCTTTCTATTATTGTTGTTTATATTAATGAAAGTTTTGTGTTACTGGGTAACTTAGGATTGGATCCACTGCGCCCAGCCAACCTATCATTGTTCAAAATTAAACACTTTTGAGAATTAACCTTACATCAATTAATGGGAAAAACTCCGGCCATGACAATGCCACTCCTCCACCAACCCTACCATCATGAAAATCAAACAAAAGACATAAAATGTAAATATGTTGTAGAATACATAATAGGAATTAATATTTAATCCAGAGGAATATCTTTAGGTGGTGCTGAAAATGCGGGGTGGTGAGGAGAGTTGCGTTACCAAGGACCTTGGTCTAACGTTGATTTTATTAACCGACGCAAGATAGCAATAGAAACCTTACGGTATACTTGGGAAGAAATATATAAAATAGAACTTGTATCATGATAATAATATTATGGCAGGCATTGGATATAAGACCTTTGAAAAAAAAGTTTTCCTGATCTGCGAAATTTTGCTCACAGAAATAGAGGTATTGCAGGATCAACCAACTTGATACGGGTTTGAAGTTCTCTGCCTCAAACTTGCCCTCAAAAAATGCTATTGTGCAACGAGCCCTAGATTCTGTCATTTTCATCGATTGGCGCGTCACACCTAAATTCTATGATACACAAGTACAGTATCATAGTTGCAGCCCGCATTCTATAGGGCTTGTGTGAGAGACTGTCGTCCTGAGCTTGTGGGGGAAAATCTTTTCCGAGTGCAGCTTTTCCCCACAAACCACTTAAATAGAAACGACAGAGACCATTCGAACAATAACGACACCCTCCTGGACGTGAAGGGACGAACACAACAAGAACCAATTGCTTTTAATTCCTTCCTCTTTTACTCTTTCTTGTGGGAGCCCCGGTGAACCACTACGAACTTTTGCCTATAGGCCCCTATTGTGAACCTTCGATACACAGCCAATACGAATTATTCTTTTTACCAGCTACAACATCATTTGTTTAACCACCTCGCCTCTCCACCTAGAGGCCTGAAATTTGTTCTCTCGGCATCCAGAATATGGCACTAGAACAGCAAGGTGCTAACCCGGAAAGGAGTAAGGGCCCAACACCGCTTTTATGGGCTGTGGAACGTGGGCATGAGACAATTGTTAAGATGCTCCTAGAGCGGGACGATACCAACCCCAACGCTGCGGATGTGCATGGCCGAACGCCACTCTTTATAGCCGCCTCGAAAGGGTGCGAGAGAGTTGTGGAGATGTTGCTGGAACGCAAAGATGTCAACCCCAACACTGCCAATAGATCTGGCGAAGCACCACTCTTCCCAGCAGTTCACGAGGGACATGAAGGAGTCCTGAAGCTGCTACTTGAACGGCCTGATGTCAATCCCAATACTACCAACGTTTATGGCCAAACGCCACTCTTTAGAGCAGCCTTCAAGGGACATGAAGGGGTGGTGAAGGTGCTACTGGAGCGGAACGATGTCGACCCCAACACCGGGGGTGAAGGTCGCCAAACCCCACTCTACATAGCCGCTCAGAAAGGCCATGAGAGAGTCGTGAAGATCCTCCTAGAACGATTGGAAATCAACCCCAATATAACAGATCTCGCCGGAGAAACCGCATTTTCGCAAGCCCTGGAACGCGAACATTATGCCATTGCAAAATTACTATCCGAGCACAGAAATTTCAATCTCCAGTTATATTTTAACGGGCTTACAATACATTCCCCACCCTGGCGATCAGGCCTAGATCAGGGCCATCCCAAAAGAATCCGCAGATTTTGATGTTCAAGGTGAGAGCTAGGCACACCTCCCAATTCTTCGAACTTCCATCTAATCAACCCTAGGCAGGCAGGCAGTAGCCTAACCATTTAACATTCCTCCCACGCGACCTCCACCTCCTTGTCCCTCTTCTGTTGTTTCCCTAATATCCTCCGCATCTCTTTTTGCCTTTTATTCCTGATATCTTCTCCTGTTAATCTACTTGCGGCGCCGTCATCCCACTAGAAAAGCTGGGAGACAATTTTCCACAGACACCAATCGTGCTCAGTAGGCGCGGTGAGTGGCTGGGGATGAAATAGTGCTACTGGTTTTTTCATTGATTTCCGCAGCCATCAAAATTTATCATCACAGTATCGTATCATAACCTTTGTTTCTTTCCTTCTTCACCCCTACAGACTGTTTTTCCTCATTGTTGTCTCTAACACATGTGCTATTGACCTTTATCCTGTCAAATCAGAGGCTTCATTACATACCCTTTGTTTTTTGTAGTATCATCGAATAAAAGCCACGTCCCCCCCCCCCTTTCCTGCGGCCCTCGGGTGGGAAGACAGGAAGCGATCCAAGTTCAAACAAATAATACTTGAAACTCCCCATCATATCATGTACCATGATAGCAACAGTCGGAATCTGAGCCTGCCCACGTTCCTTCTAATATCTCTCATCCCCCAATTCACCCCCCCTGGTATAATTAAGGTAAATTTGTAAAAACCGAAATACCTACAGAAAGTAGTGTTCACCAATAGACGAGATGATCGGGAGGCTCTAATCACCGATAAAACGCTCCCATCCCGGATGGCGCGAGCTCAGCCTTCATTCAGCTCCAGCATGGAATTGATATTCAGTTCATAAAATATCACTCGAGAGCTGAAACCTGCAACCGAGAGACGGAAACTTCAACACCTAGCACAGAATTCACGCTTGATAGGCGCTGTATCATAGTAGGCCCTGTTCGCACCTGTGCTGATTATACCCCTAATTTAATTCGCACCGCAGTTGGTCGCATCATAATACCTCACAATCCACAGCACGACCGATATCATAATAACCATCGTTCCAAAAGAAAAGACACCACCTCCCTCGGTTGGCTTGGTAGCACAAAACGTATCAAAAAGTATACTCCAAAAGGTGTCTAGAAGCTGCGGAACCCTCTCGGTAGACCTGTATTGAGCCACCGAATGGCCAACACCCCAATAGCGCGCCTTGCAATATCGGCAGGAAAGAGCATCTTCGCGCGGTTTGCTGAAAGGCTACTTAGCGACAGCAGAGCTTTTACCCGATCTCGATATTTAAGTATCCAGGGAAAGCAAGTGGGAGTCTTCCAACTCCAATACACTGGATGCCCTCATCTAGGTTGCAAAAAGAACTAAAGAGCTCACGGCGTGTTGCGGTTCTATGTGGCAGCGCACCGGAGACGAGAGGGGAGGAGAGGAGGGAAGGCGGAATGAGGGAGGTGGTGTCTTTTCTTTTGGAACGATGGTTATTATGATATCGGTTGTGCTGGGGGTTGTGAGGTATTATGATGCGGTCAACTGCGGTGCGAATTAAATTAGGGGTATGATCAGCACAGGTGCGACCAGGGCCTACTATGATACAGCGCCTATCAAGCCTGAATTCTGTGCCAGGTGTTGAAGTTTCCTTCTCTCGGTCTTGTTGGAATATGCGGATATCATACTGTATTCATGCTAGTATCGTGGAGTTCACGATGCTTGGCAGGCGAGCTAGTGCACTAGAATTGAGAGGTCTGTGGGATTCTGGATATGGACAGCTAAAATAGGGGTACCCGGGTATATAGCAACGCCCCCGAGCACCATAGTTAATTAAGCAATTCTTCTATTGCATTTTATCGGTGATTAGAGCCTCCCAATCAGTTCGTCTATTGGTGAACACTACTTTCTGTAGGTATTTCGGTTTTTACACATTTACCTTAATTATACAGGGGGGGTGATCGCTAATGCCGTAATTTACTATGCTCAACGATAAATTGATAGTGATTAGAAAATTGGATCCCCAAAGTGTCCTTATAGACTGCTCTCTTGTTGCGAGAAAGAGCATTACAATCCTTGGATAACTTAGGTTGAGCTTTGCTCTAATTAGCTAGTGTGCAAGTCCTGCGGGCTTTCGCTTGCTCACATGGGTTTGCTATGGCGGGCCAAGTGGCCGGGAGCGCAAAAACTTATTTTCGGAGCCTGATCAGCACTGAGAGGTCTGAAAGTAATATCGGTGTGAGGCGCATGTCATAGGATGAAATAATAAGCTGGGATTACTAGAAATTTGTTATGTGACTATCGCGGCGGGCTGAATAAAAAACCCAACGTGGTTCTCGCTAAGTAGTGCATTTGTTTGTGGGTTACCTGTGGCACTACCCGAGTAGGTTTTGGCGAGGGAGATTACGAATTTTGCTCGTAGTTGTAGTGGTTATATACACAGTGCGAGAACCTCTAGCATAATACTAATACTATTGAGTAGGAAAGGCTAGTATAACTTAATTTTGGGCGGGCCAATAATACTACCCTTGTCGAAGGTGCTTGTGGTTTTCATGAAAAATCATTTTTGCAAGGTCGGCTACCTAGGCTGACGTGGTTTGTGTTGATATAGTTGGACTTATTGTATAGCGTGAGCTTAGGAGCTTTCGTGGGTGGCCATTATGGCAGTGCGCGACTTGGACGATAAGGTGGGCTAGGACTTAAAAAGAGGTGCATGTGCCGCCTAATCCAATCATACAAGTAGGTACTGTGGGGTTACAAATTGTTCTACGTGAAGGTTTAGCTAGATATGATAGTTCGTTTCTTTATAGTCACGGGCGGGAGAGGTTTTATTTAGTTAACGGGGAAGAGGGAAGGTGGAACTCCCGGGCAGAGAATGATTTGTAAGCATTTGCATGGATCGTGAGATTTGAGTGGCGGGCTTGGCTAGGGAAACAGAAGCGAGAACTTGACCTTTGTATCTACACCACCGTGCTTTAGTTCTGCGAGCTATGGCTTCCGTTCATTGAGGTTTCTCTTGATAGTCATCGACAGAAAGGTTAAAGGTTCCGATTGTGTGAGCGGTGATAGCCCCATTCAGTTCCCTTATTTCTTTTCCTCAGATCTGATCATTTCTTGCTGTTTTTTCTTCTTCTTGGTTGGTCGGAAACTCGGCCTGGGAATTATCGTTCCTCCGACCGGAAATCATCGTTTCAGTGCTTGAGTACCGGTACTGGAACACCAGTATTTCCCCCACAGTTAGTCCAATCCTGGCATGGTCGCTAAAGTACGCCGTGAAGGTTGTTTCTCAGAATGAGGCTCAAAGATTATGGCAGCCGGATTGGCCACTAGGGGTCTTGGCTGCATGGCGAGTTTGGCGAGTTTTTGCAGTAGTCGAAAATGGCAATGGTCAAAGTAGGGTAAATGATTTTTAGTTACTGGTATTTCAAGGTTTTGTTCCTTCCTTCCTTCTTTTCACCGCCACCAGGACGAAGCCGTTTCACAACAACACTTCCAGCGTGTGCAGATACCCTGATCGTTCAATCGGACTCCATCATGATGTCCTTTGTTCGGAATGTTCCCAGATTTCATCCGATGCTCGCCCCTTTTCCGCATCACTTTCATCGCAACCTGATGCGTCATCACCGTCACCCCGGCAACAGTCAACTGACTTCAACCTCCATTGTTCAATCTGTTCGGACCCAAGTAGGTGAACAGGTCAGCTGTGCTCTATAACTACTAACTGTGTGGCTGAATAGAAGTATTCTACGGGTGACAGAACGGACAGTACCGACAATACCGACAGTACCGACAGTATGGGCAGCCTGGATGAGCTCAGAAATTTTCCAGGCCGCGTCATCACATTGGAGAAGGTAATGTTTTCAATCATAGACAGCCTCCCTAGCCATCTGGACACCCCCCTTACCCGGACAGCTAAACTCAAATAAGAAACTTTCAAGTGGTTTACTTGGATGATTGAGGCTACTGTGCTGATCGCTGCTCGTTTCCTCATACAAAGTTCACCAATCAGCATCTGGCCTGGCGGTCTGAGAGACTGTCTACCCCTGAATGCTTTAAAGTTAGTAATTCTCTAACTGCTATATAGACTTGCAGTTCGGCAATCCAGGATGGATTGACTCAGATGAAAGTCGAGCTGAAGGAGAGCTTAGACAAGAGCTTAGGAAAGGCCTTGGAGCCAACCTACGATGCCATAAAGGACGCCCGCTGGTGGAATACATGGATATTAGGGACCCTCATTATGGGGTGTGTTGTCTTTCGATTTCCTGCACAACTCTGGGCTAACTATCAGACTAGGTTATTTTAGGAACCCTCTTTTATGACAAATACACGGAAGAAAAGTTGCTTAAAAAGATTGAGGGTTCTGAATCCAGTGTTCCCAAGCGTCCAGTCCGTCCGCTTTGGCCTAGGACGGGACGGACGCCAAGTTTGAGGCCTTTGCCCGGGACGGACGCCGAATTGTGGTCCGTCCTGATCTATGCCCGGGACGGACGGCCGGGCCCTACCGGGAGTTACAATTTCCAGTAAGACTGCAAGGCCCTGCCGTCAACCTACAGTCCTACAGTGAATATCGAGGACGGACGCCTTGCCCCGCCGTCCATACCGACCCTGCCCGGGACGGACGGGACTATTGGACGCCAGGGCCATGCAGTCCGCCCCGGGGCGGTTGGGAACACTGTCTGAATCTAAACTTGGGACTATGATACACGATTCCGAGAAGAGGCTTTCGAAGATGGTTAAAGAGGCTTTGTCTAAATTTAAGCTTAAGTTAAGCTTAAAGTAGCGGAACTCGAAAAAAGAGAAGATGTCTGATCAGGACAAAGAGAAACGTTAAGGCGGGGGTTTATAATTGTTAATTAATCATATGCAATGCGCTTTGTCTAGACATGAGCTTGAGCTTAAGGGGTGGAACTTGAGCGGGAAGAGGTATTGTCCGATCAGAACCAGAAGAGATTAAGGCGCAGGGGAAGTTTATAATTTATTAATTAATCAGACACAATGTCTTTGAATCTGTGTGCCAACCTTCGCCAATGCCTGTGCATACTCTTGTTCTTTCCACTTCAATTCCTCTGGCCTAGATCGATCTTCGAAAAAACTTATCAACAGTCTTCGAACAAGAATGTCTGCACAGCCTACTGCACTGCCGAAAAATATGACCTCCCGAGTGCGACGCGTCTCCTCCTTGTGCAAGACTCCACCCCTAGCCTCTACTGACGGGCCAGAACGAGCAGGTTATTTATCTCTGCCTACCTATACGGTATTTGATTCCAAATGCGGGGGCGGTGTATCGGGTTGAGGATGGGGATATCTTGATATTCCCGTCGAGAAATATAGTATCGTGGATGCTGCCGCCGCAAGAGTGGATGTCCGTGGGAAGGGTCATTGCGCCGGTTGGGGATCGGGTGTATGTAGATAGGGGCGTGGAGACCAAAAAATCTGGAGTATGTTAAGGTCCAGGGTCCTCCGGGGCAGGATTTCCGACGATGTGATTATGCTGGGACGGCGGGGCGGGAGAACTGGGTTTTGGCGGCGGGGGGAGGATGGATATCCTCAGCCATCCTCCTCCCAAGGCATTCCCCTACCGCCCGTGCCGCTGTCGGCACCGGCGTTGGAAGCAGCGCGCACACCAAAATATGAACTGGCAACAACTCTCTCCAAAGTGGCCTTCACCTCCGGCCTCTCGCGGAGCATGAAACTCGCGGTGCTAGAATCCATGCTCGACTCCTACCTAATGACAACTCACCATCCCCACGCTCTTCTCCCGCGGCTACAATTTACCCTTCACATGCTCCTTCATCTTGTTCAAAACTGCCGAGCTACTGGGGTTCCGCGCACCCCTGAACCTCTACTCCGAGCTGACTGACTCGCTGCCGGAGTTATATCACTCATCGGTTACCGCAGCAGTGTTTGAGGAGCAGAAGTGGGAGCGGGAGCGGGAGTAGTAGAGGGAATTACACTGCTACGCCCAGTTCTAGATTTGAGCCAATAGTCTCTTCTATAGCTGCAGTTGTAGCGGGGGTGGGTCGTCCAGCGGAGGGGGGATCCCAAACGGCGGTAGAAGCTTCCGGGTCTGTACGAAGCTGGCTCAGGATTTCGTCTGAGAATGCAGCAAGAGGCACCCTGCGATCTTCCCCACCTCTATATGAAGTTACCGAAAACGGAAATGATGATTCCCCCCCTTCGACATGGCTAAGTCCCTCTCCTTGAGGAATGGAAAGCGCAGAATTTGGTCCGCGCTGGGTAGAGCTCTGAGAGAGCTCCGAGAGCATTGAGGGCTGGGTGCTGGAACCCCGGCACGGTTGCGCTAGCGGTTCTCTGAACAACTCTTTGGACTCTCCGGGCTAGGATACTGGGATCGAGCTTGAATTTCGTGGTGAAACTGATGGTGGAGTGCCTGAGTATCAAGTTCGTCTCTCGGGTAAGTCCAATCCACTAACAGCCAATGGTGGCGGTGGTGGTGGTGGGGATAGAGATAGTCCGGATCCGCGTAGCCGAACAATGCCCAAGAATGCAGGGATGACGTGCAAAGAGAGGTTCAACTACAGTCGTCCTAGCGAACTTTGAGTATTTCTCATCCATGTTTCGTAGTTTAAAGATGTTTGACAGAGATCGGTATCCAATTAAACGGAATGGCCGGAAGGATCTCAGTACCTTCGAAGCGAGGAATTCTTGGCAGGCGCAGGCCTCCCTGATATGGGCGAGGTACCGGTATTTGAGGGTAGAGCTTTTGACCCAGTATGAGAATGAGTTTTATTGTCCGGTTAGCTTGTTGTGGGGGCATGAGACGACTATGATGGAAGGGTTTAAACAACCAGGCGAGATCAGTGCTGGCGAGGCTGAGGAGGATATCATTGAGAAGGTGGCACCTGAGGGGGTTGCTGTGAATATGGAAGAGGTGCACAGCTAACCTTACTCCCCGATGAACTCCTCTTCCAGCTGCGCATCTACCAACCACAATCCCTCCTACTATTTCTGATAATCATAGCTGTGGCGGTCAGCATCGCTATATTATTCTGTAATCGGGGATCTACCTCTTCGAACTCAGTCTCGAACTCAGTCTCGCTCGGAGGGGTAGGAGGAGGTCGAGGATTCCTAACAAGACATCTGCGCTCTGCCTCTTAGAACGACGATCCGCAGACCCTTTCACCCCCGACGATGACGGAGCAATTACTGCCCAGCAGGGATTCACTGACTCCTACCAGCTACCCATTGCTTAATTTCCTTCCACGCTCTCTCGTTAACAGCAGAATGTATGGGAACGATTGCGCGCACATCCTCGGCCCTGGAATCCCAGTCGTTACACTTCATTGCGTTGAACAACATCTCTCTAAAGGGGTACATCCAATTTCCACTCCTAGGCTCTTGAGACTGTGGACCATTCTCCGAATTCGACGCCTCCATGTTCGCTCCCAGGATTGTCGCGACCTTCCGGTCAACACAGCTTTAAATTCAAGTGCCTGAGATCCAACTGTGAATATCTGGTTTATTTTCGAGGAGTTACAGGATTTGGAGAGCTGCGCTGAGGCTATCGTAGCTATGTTGAACGAGCGGAGTGAGGTACTGGACATGCGTCTGTTCCGGTAGCGGCGGCGGCAGTGGTGGGGTTGATATTTCCTTAACTGGGTGAGCTAGGGCTGAAGCTGTACTCGAGTAGATGGTGTGCTTGTCGGCTCTAATCCATTTACCCAAGTCCCTAGCGTTTGACAAGGAGACGCTGAAGGCAACGATCCTCATTGGGTTTTCCCTCTGCACCGCGATGGCGGATTCTGGATACAATAATCTCGTACTTGAGCCATTTTGCCCCCCAGCATGTGAGGCTCATTGGCAATGAATAGCTCTACCGTTTGTACGTTCTTCCGTCGTTGCCACTGCCTTGAAACCACATCCCATTGTGTTGGTGCAGCCGGAATCAGGTCACCTCTCTCAAGAAGCTTCGAATCCGTACTCGTTTCCCCAGTTAACTTGGCGGTTTACTTGCCGCCATCGATCTTGCTAAGTCTCGACTTCCAATTTGGGTACCTCTGATCTACTAGCCCCTGAAAGGGCAATGTATACGGCCCTTCCGGGCTCTTCGTCCTGGGACCAATGCCGAAGAAGTACAATCTCTGCGCAAGCCGTTTTCCTCTTCTAGTCGGAGCTCCAAAAAACACATTATCGTCTGTGTCGGGTGGAGGCTTGAAGACTCGAGTCTGTATCTTGTTAAACTGTGGCCATTCGGGGTAGAGATTAACAATTTCCGGCCTTTTTGAGGCCTCAACGGGTAAAGGAAAAGGAACAAGATCCAATGACAGTGTGTGGTGGTAACCTCTCTGGAAGAATTAATTTCCAAAACAATACGGCCAGCTTGGCCTCTGAGTGCATCCATCCATCAGAAACGATAGTGATAGAGTAATTAGGAAGGATTGGTTCTGTCATTGATACCGTGAACTCAACAAAATAACTGTTGTCCTCGCTTTCGGCGAGTTGTTTGCCTCGTGTTGTTTGCCTAAAATAAATTGGCCGCGGAACAGTATCTCTTCGCCGTCGCAATCTTCAACCAAGATCCTCAATGTCTCTGCTGTGCGCTGACTTTACCACCACGTACTCTCGCTTCTGCTTCTCCTCCCTGACATCTTCTAGCCCATTGATGTCTTTTTCTTCAGGCTGTTTCTTCTTTTTGATACGCTCTCCCTTCGCCCCATTGTCACGTAACGCAAAATCTCCCATCTGCTTAATGTCCACATTTCCAGCCAAAGATTCTGGTCTCTGGTAACCTCATCTGTGCGCCAGTGGGTAAATCGTTTATCAACCCGGAGGACCAGGTTATACAACTTATACTGACATCGGTCTGCCATGGTGATTGCGATGAGGCAGGGCAAGGCCTCAAGAAGTCTCGGGAGTGGTGAAGTGGGCTCTCGGAGCAAAGCTTTAGGTGGAAGAGAACAAGAGAAAGTGTAAGTGAGTTAGCGCGGGGATGGGGATTTAATAAAGCACTCATGGAATGGCAAATCCTCTCCTTCTGGTTCTGAGCTATGGGCTCAGTGATCCAGGTGATGTTTCTTATTTCCTGTAGCAGGTAATACTAGCCGAACCCACCAAGTTGTGGAGTCGGAGTAACTTAGAGACGGACCTCCTCTCTCAATTTGACCCAAGAAAAGATAACGCCGTGGGCAGGCTGCCGGGTGGAAGTTATCTTGGCAATCTCAATCTCATTCTGGTAGAACAAGTCGCCCAAACATTTTGTGGTGGCCGCTGCCAGCACCCTGTCCCTTGGCTTGCTCAAAGAAAGCCTCATATCGACTGCCACCTTCAACTGCGACTTTCACCCATTCAACATCATCTGCCTTGCTAAGCGTGTAATTGCCCTCAGGATAAGGCTTTCCGAAGCTTCAATAAAGTTTTTTCCCATTCTGCTTACTGAGTTCGGTTCCAAAGGAATTAGTGATGATATAGATGGCCCTGCGACGAGCTTCAAGGGTCAGAACTTCGCTCATAAGTTCATCTGGAGGGGTTCCGGCTAGGCCGGGTGTGGTTAGGAAAAAATCGTAAAAACCTTCCAAGAAACTCTTATCGAGTACAAAGCATTTTTTTTTGGGCATATCCGGAACTCCGCTAAGGGGACCTAGAGCAGAAAAGGTAAAATAGGAGAGTTTGCTACATGCTTCGAGAGCAGGCTGGATGTTCTCCACCCCTTACTCGTAGAGTCATTCCGGATATGCCCCAAAAATGCGGTATTGCGGATAATCTGGATGTTGAGCTCCTCTGGATCTGCACTGGGTAAGATGTTCTTGAAGTACGGCTCTGATGGGGTCTCCACAAGGACGGAACTGTAGAGCTCTTCAACGCTCGTGGCAATCCAAAGGACAGGTATGATTTCGAAGGTCCCTAGGGGATGACATCGTTCCAAAAGTTCTCGGGTGTCTTGTCCATGAAGAGCGCCTGAAATCAGCAACGCTACATTATTGATCATGTATCCCTAAGTGAGGAAGTCAATAGATTTTGAGAGAGTCCCAGTAGGGTTTGCGCCACTGTATAGGAACTCGGCGATCAGCTTTTCTTGGCCTTAGGAGCAATAACAAAAGTCGGCAGAGGCGAGGGGACATTTTTTCGGGGTAATCGCCGAATGGTGGTGAAAGTTGAAGCTTCAAGTCTGGAGAAAGTTAGCGAAAGGCGCTAGTAGAAACTCAACATAAGGTTGGCTCGCCATCAAGAGTCTCACATTGTGTGAGGTTCGCATAGTTTGGCTAGTAAGTAGGTCATAAGGCAACTGAGGACTATGCAGCGGTTATCGGTATTGGAAATGGAGGCCCTTGATTTTTCGCAAGAGCTTGATTGAGGGAGTCCATAGTCTTTGGAATGTTGGAAAACCTCGATTGTTTGGAGTTGGTGAGGCGTGATCATTGCTTGACGTCTGCTATGTTACACGGCATTAGAAGGGATTAGATTTGCTTTTTTTTTTGGTGTTTGTTTGACTAATCTGCTCCCCCGTCTAGTCGAGCACACCATTCCCGGCCAGAACCATCACCGCAAGCACCGCTCGCGGATGCCGCTTGAATTGGGAGTGAGGGGGCCGTGGAAATACTGCTCATGCAGGAGGATGTCAACCCCAACAAACCAGATAATAGTGGCCTAACGCCGCTCTCACAGGCTGCTTGCCATGGACACGAGGGTGTCGTGAAAATATTATGAGACTTGATTAGAAGGATGTTAGCCCCGACGAGCGAGATAATGACGGCCGAACACTCTCGCTCGCTGCTTGGTATGGACATGAAGAAGTGGTGAAAATACTACTCACGCGGGAAGAGGTCAGCCCCGGCAAATACCAGATAACTAGCGGTATCCGCGAGGCTCCTTCAACGCCAGCAAACCTCGCTTTTCGACCTGACCGCGCTTCTCTTTAGACTGGGTGGGCTCTCGGCGAGGGTGCACACGAAGCGACGCATGGCATGGCTTGACACCAAATCTATGTGCAAATATTTGTACTCATCTGGTCTAATTCTCGGGAACACCACCAGCCAACCATACCCAATAACTCCTCCTATTCGATATTGTGAGCTGTGAGGAGCAGAAGATGTTGCGATACAACTCACAAGAGCACCACCTTGTCCAATAATAGCAACAGCTTTAATGTGCAGAATAACTATGTTGTTGTGGATGATCGGTCTCAACTCCTTCGGCGGCAAGCATGTATAGATGGTATAGTGTTGGAGAAATAGTGTTATGTTAATCTGGGAGGAAGAGGAGAGAAGATCGGGGCATGGACCATGGAGTATCGGACAGGGTGGGGGGAGAGGAGAAAAAGACAGCGTACTAGTGATCTACATGAATCCGGGGGATAGAATCTATGGGTGTCGATTCAATTCACCATGTTTCTTTTCCTTTTATATTTTTGCCTGGCCAGCAGAGCGCAGTGGCACTACTAATACTGACATTATGGCAGTTGGCAAAAGGAAGGGTCTTGAATGTGCATTAATTGAATCGGCCAAGTGCGGGTGCGATTTTACTCGAAGTTTGTCCGCACTAGTGGAGGATAAGGGGATGAGGACAACAAGGTATGTAGCATTACTTTTGGGGATGATGTCAAGATGGAGAGATATTAGAAGGAATGTAGGCAGGCTCAGATTCCGACCTTTGCTGGCATAGTACATGATATGATGGGGAATTTCAAGTATTATTTGTTTGAACTGGGATCGCTTCCTGTCCTTCCACCGGGGGGCCGCAGGAAAGGGGGGGGGGGAGCTGGGGCTTTTATTCGATGATACAACAAAAAACAAAGGGTATGTAATGAAGCCTCTGATTTGACAGGATAAAGGTCAATAGCACATGTGTTAGAGACAACAATGAGGAAAAACAGTGTGTAGGGGTGAGGAAGGAAAGAAAGAAAGGTTATGATACAATGCTGTGATGAGAAATTTTGATGGCTTCGGAAATCAATGAAAAAACCAGTAGCACTATTTCATCCCCTGTAACTCACCGCGCCTACTGAGCACGATTGGTGTCTGTGGAAAATTGTCTCCCAGCTTTTCTAGTGGGATGACGGCGCCGCAAGTAGACTAGCAGGAGAAGAGATCAGGGATAAAAGGGGAAAAGAGATGTTGGGGATATGAGGGAAACAACACGGGGGGGATAAGGAGGCGGAGGTAGCGTGTGGTAGGAGTGTTGAAGGCTTAAGCTACCGACTGCCTGTCTAGGGTTGATTAGATGGAAGTTCGAAGAATTGGGAGGTGTGCCTAGCTCTCACCTTGAACATCAAAATCTGCGGATTCTTTTGGGATGGCCCTGATCTGGGCCTGATCGCCATGGTGGGGGAGGTATTTTAGGTCCGACAACATCTAACTGGAGAATGAAATTTCTGTGTTCGGATAGTAATTTTGCAATGGCATAATGTTCACAATCCTGGGCTTGCGAAAGTGCGGTTTCACCGGCGAGATCTGTGATATCGGCGTTGATGTCCGATTGCTCTAGGAGGATCTTCACGACTCTCTCATGTCCTTTCTGAGCAGCTATGGAGAGTGGCGTTTGCCGACGTTCATCCGTGATGTTGGGGTCGACATCGTTCTGCTCTAGTAGCACCTTGACGACCGCTTCATGTCCCTCAGAGGCGGCTATGAAGAGCGGGGTTCTGCCATAATTTCCATTTGCAGTGTTGGGTTTGATATCTTCTCGTTGTAGCAGCATCTTCACAGCTCCCGCGTGTCCTCCCAAGGCGGCTATGGAGAGTGGCGTGTGGCCATCTTCATCAACGGGATTGAGGTTGACATCCACTCTTTCCAGTAGTATCTTCACCAACCTCTCGTGTCCTCTACGAGCGGCTTGAGTGAGTGGCGTTTGGCCATGATTGTCCGTGGCATTGAGGTTGACATCAGCTCGTTCCGACAGCATCTTCACGACTCCCGCATTTCCTTTCGCGGCGGCTTTGGAGAGTGGCGTATGGCCACATTTGTCTGTAGTGTTGGGGTTGATATCCACTCGTGCAAGTAGCATCTTTACCACTTCCTCATGTCCTGCCCAGGCGGCTTGGGAGAGTGGGGTGTCGCCATCTTCATCAGCGATGTTAGGGTTGACATCCACTCGCTCTAACAGAATCTTCACGACTCCCTTCTGCCCTTCATCAGCGGCTATGAAAAGCGCCGTTTTGCGAAGTATACCCGCGATGTTAGGGCTGATATCCACTCGTTCTAGTAACATCTTCACGACATGCTCACGCCCTTTTCGGGCGGCTACCATTAGTGGTGTTAGGCCGTGTCCCTCTCCAGTGTTGGGATTGATATCCGCTCGTTCTAGGAGCATCTTCATGACTTTGTCATGCCCTTTCCAGGCGACTACCAAGGGCAGGCCTTGGCCATGGGGGTTCGCGATGCTGGGGCTGATATCCGCTCGTTCTAGGAGCATCTTGACGGCCCAATCAAGTCCTTCCCAGGCAGCTTTAAAAAGTGGCGTTTGGCCATAAACGTTGGTAGTATTGGGATTGACATCAGTTCGTTCAAGTAGCAGCTTCAGGACTCCTTCATGCCCCTCGTGTACTGCTGGGACGAGTGGTGCTTCTCCAAATTCATTGGCAGTGTTGGGGTTGACATCTTTGCGTTCCAGCAACATCTTCACAACTCTCTCGCACCCTTTCGAGGCGGCTATAAAGAGTGGCGTTCGGCCACGCACATCCGCAGCGTTGGGGTTGGTATCGTCCCGCTCTAGCAGCATCTTAACAACAGCCTCATGCCCACCCTTGACAGCCCATAAAAGCGGTGTTGGGCCCTTTTTCCTGTCTGGGTTAGCACCCGGTAGTTCTAGTGCCATATTCTGGATGCCGAGAGAACAAATATCGGGACTCTAGGTGGAGAGGCGAGGCAATATAACAAATGAGGTTGTAGCTAGTAAAAAGAATAATTCGTATTGGCTGTGTATTGAAGGTACTCAATAGGGGCCTATAGGCAAGGGTTCGTAGTGGTTCAACGGGGCTCCCACAAGAAAGAGTAAAAGAGGAAGAAATTAAAAGCGACGTTCTTGTTGTGTTCGTCCCTTCACGTCTAGAAGGGTGTCATTATTGTTCGAGTTGTCTCTGTGGTTTGTATTTAAGTGGTTTGTGGGGAAAAGCTGCACTCGGAAAAGATTTTCCCCCAGCCATTCACACAAACCCTACTCGAGTATAGAATGCGGGCTGCAACTATGATGTCATACTTGTGTATCATACAATTTAGGTGTGATTCCAATCGATGAAAAGAACATAATCTAGGGCTCGTTGCACAATAGCATTGTTTGAGGGCAAGTTTGAGGCAGAAAACTTCAAACCTGTACCAAGTTGGTTGATCCTGCAATACCTCTATTTCTGTGGGCGAAAGTTTGCAGATTAGGAAAACATCTTTTTTCAAAGGTCTTATATCAATGCTGCTTAGATTTCGACACTGGTGAGCTGCTGTCGGGAACTAATTACTGTAGATAAGGAGGTATCGGCTGTGCGGCTGGTTCACTTTACTCTTTAGGAGTATCTTTGCGCTCATCCGGGGTCCCGATATAATCAGCCAATGGCAGGGGTCTGTTTGATGTATCTGTATTCCCAACCGGTCAAGGCCCTTTCCGCCGATCCCTCTTCTGGCACCCCGGGCACCCTTTCTGGATTATTGTTCTGTCTAATGGGGAGCACATGCAAAACGGGAACTCTCTGACCGTGCGAAATCACATGCGCTACATCTGTTTCAAGAGTACGATGGCCACATATCCACTAAATTGCTCTTAATGCATGTGAAGTACCTAAGTCTTTGGGAATTTGATACTTCTGCATTCTGCGGGTTACACTGCGTATCATTCTTCGGAATTGTTGAGCTTGTGGCTGCCTTGATAGAGATGGAGTGCGATGACGCCGATGAAAGTGATTTTTCGGGGTATACGCCACTTGCATGGGCTGCTCATAATGGGCATGCCAGTGATGGAAATACTGCTCGGAGGGGATGAGGTTGACCCCGACAAACCAGATGATTTCGGCGAAGTGTCGCTCTCGCATGCTACTTAGTTCGGACGTGAGGGAGTGGTGAAAATACTGCTCATGCGGGAAGAGGTCAACCTCGACTAGCCAAGTAATGACGGCTAAACACCACTCTCGAATTCTGGTTTCCGTGAATTCTACTTTCCGTGGGTGCCCGGAAGTTGTGAGGATGTAACTCCAGCAGGTAGATGTTAACTGTGACAAGTTTCCTCTGACCACCGGCCTCTGCCTTGGATCCCCTTCCTCTACTTCATAATTCCTTTGTCAACATCCCATCTTTTAGAATTTCAGGAATACTTCTCGCTGCTCCTCCAAATGCTTCATCGCCAATATAGATCTTCCTCTCCCAGAATCATGCTTGCTTCTTTGGTGCTTGCCGGGGCCCCACCATCACCTCCTTCTCTAGAAAAAGTGTCACCATGATCCTTGAACCAACCCTTTGCGGTAAACCTCTTATCTAAATTAGCGGAGGAGGAAGGGGGATACAAGTGCTAGGGGATATGCTTTCGCACGCACCAAAGTGGCTTACTAGCAAAAACTCGATAAAAACAGCTGAGGTCACAAAGTAGTGTGTGCGAAAACATATCCCCAGGTACCTTTACAAATCTCTGTTGAAAATTCTTGGGTGGTTAAAAATCAAGAAATCAAAGTTTGCCATTCCTCTCGGGAATAAAATATTCGTAAATAATAATACAAGCTCTGATCAAACAAGGACTTCCTTCCAGGAGCTTCCAGTAGACAACAATCCAACACGGGGGATCCAATGATTTCCGGTGACGAGTGTATCGAAGACGTATTCTCTGAACTGCTGGAAAGATCGAGCATATTAGGTCGGTAGGAGATAGCATCATGGTACGAAATATGTTCGGGCGATTCAGAAAGGCGCTCCGGGAACTGGTGAGCATGGCTACTATCGCTAGTCCCGGACTAAATCCCTTCATGATCAATTGTCGCTCTCGTTCACGCCAGGACAACATTCAGTGTCCGCCGCGAATTTTATTGGTGAGGTGTATAAAGAGACGTTTGTGGTCGGTGTTGCCGGTGCAGTCTGGGTTAAAGATTCTAATTTCCCCGGAAGTCTCGTGTCGGGTCCAGGTTACTAGCTCATTGAACCCCCCCTGCATCTTCCCCTACCCACATCCGTTTGCAATCTGGGTTGCCCTGAAATATGGCCTTCACCATATGTGACGAAGGTCCCGTCGAAGCTAAGGAGCGGGCGGGAGCCTTTGAGAGCGTTCCCGGTGAAGTGGAGTTCTTCCATTGTATGCACTTTTTCCTCCCACAATTAGTTTACTTATCCCGAGGAGTGGAGGCCAGGGGTGGTAGATGGGAGGGAGCAAACAGTTCTGAAGATGCATCTTGACACACGGTCCGTTACGTGCTTTGCTTAACCATACGTGGAAATCTTGACGTTTCCGCGTTTCGAAGAAGCGTATAGGATTGCAGTTGTGGAGGTCTGCAATCTCGTGCAGGTAGTAGAGTTTTGATTTGGTATTCAGCTTTGCGTCCTTGCGATTGTGTGGGAGCATGGCTACCAGGTCATTGAGCAGGTGCCGGTGACTGAATTGCACATTCATTAGTCGTGAACAAGATCATTGCGAGCGTTGTTGGGGAGCTGAAAAAGAGACAAACCGGTATGTGACGCGGCGGGATGTCAAGACTAGAACCCTTTGTTTATGCTTCTTATCCGGTTCCTCGGCGGTGGCGGGTTTTGTGGCGGTTTTCGACACTTATTTGTACACTGAAGCCATTGCGACGCTTGGGTTTGGGGATTTTCGGTTTCTCGTTTTTTTCCTTTCCCGCAGTGCCCTGTAGGTAGCTCACATCCTGGTAACATGACAGGGTTTAAAATCGATCGTATCACTTGCTCTTGCCGGATCTTATCGTTGGCTATTCGGAATGTGAGATAATTGGAGGGGAACCTATCGTGCTCAGTGGTCTCAATCTTCCAGTCCGTCCGTCTTCGGATCCGGATGGGACAGAAGGCAGTACCTCGAAGAACGCCCGGGACGGACTGGTATCCTGGTGTCCTCCCGGACGACTGCCCGAGACGGATGGGTGGGGACCGCAGGTGTCTCAGGTGGGGAAATTTTGCGGGTAACTCCAGATGACGGGCGGGCCCTGCAGGTGATCGACGGGCCCTACAGGTAATTGGCGAAGACTCCAGATTACGGGTAAGGCCTGCAGATGACGGATGAGGACTGCAGGTACGGTTCGGGAGTTACCAATCAGTCGAGGAATCCCACACGTTTCTCTGCCTGTCTCAACGGGACTTTCGGATACGGGGTTTTGTATCGTGGTTGACGCTTGTTTTGAACCTGGGCACCGTTAGCATTGTTCAAATTAGCACTTGGCAAGCCGCTAACCGCGAGAATTCACGGTATATCTGATTCAGAAAACCACAATGCGGAGGAGGGCTCACCGAGGATAAGGGACGAGAGAAAAGAAATGAGGAAAAGGCCATTTGGGGGGAAAAGTAAAGATAGTATTATTCCATCAATCAATCCGGTCAATTGCCCATTGACTGTAGGGCCCTATAGTCACCCTCTCAGGCGGCGGCCTTTCCCAAAGGGCGGACGCCCATGCCCTACAAATTGAGAGACACGCCCGGGACAGCAGTTCTGGTGGTTCCTATGGGGCGGACAGGACGCTTGGGAACACTGCATATGTGGAAAGACTATCAGTACCTTCTGTCAGCAATAGCACTGGCCCAGGAAGGCACAGAGAAATCAATGAACATACTGAGAAGACTCTTTGCTTCCTCCCAATGGATAACATAGAGCCAGCGGAATGTATCGGTGTAGGCGATCAGCCCATTCCGAAGTAGGCAAACATCGGTGACGACGTCACCATTGTGAGCCTCCTCATTTCCCACCTTAATTGCGGAGGGGTTCCCTATATTTGTCAAAACCACTCTCTGCAAAAATCTGGCAAGGAATCTGTCTGGGATACCAACCGCGGCGTGATAGAGGAGAAAGAAGATTGTAAGTTCTTTCAGCTGAGCTTCTGTCCTTGTTATTCGCTGTTCAATCTTCGTTTCCGTCGTGCCAATGGACAGCAGGAATGGGCCGCCACCTGGATTTGCGTATGCGGTCTCGGGATTGCTCAATAGTCGAATTCGAACGGGTTCCACTGATGTAATCGCTTGCTCTAGATTCTGTTTCACCATTGCCGGCTCCTTCGTTGGATCACTATACATCGTAATCACTGTCAACTAGTCCCAATACCATCTGAAGATTGCCACATAGTAAGGAATAACAAGGTAGAATAGTCACTTACTATGATGTTCACAATCGTAGCCAAGAAAAAACCAACGAAGTAGAGGAAAGGTAAAAATGAAAGTGGGACCATAAATAGAAGTGGAAGAACGGCCAAAGAAGTAGGTAAGTAATTAGAGAAAAGAGATATGACACCATTCCCACAATCCCACTTTCTCTGGCTCTGACAATGCTCTTGAATGAGTAACCATCGCTTTGCTCCCTTGGCCCGCCATAATGAACGGCGCCACACCAACGTCACGCTCCACACCCTAGCCAACAATTGAGGGCCCTTGGCTAAAACGCTTGGGAAAAGATTGGAGTTGAAAAATAGGCAATGTTTGATAATAAAGTAATTTAACACAAGTTAAGGGTGAGGAAAAAATAGATGTTGGATGGAGAAGGAAGGAAGAGGAGAAAAGGGAGCGAGGTGGTGTCCCTTTCGATCAATGTTGCAATGAAGGGGGGGGTTCGATCAAAAAATGATCGAAGGCTAGGAACGCGCTTTTTCGAACCGGGGGGTTATAAGATAGAACCCCTTCTAACAAATC
>Ga0307513_10002747_pt1 | contig 24209 bp, 21 predicted proteins | sample 15_EM_MG_FD_202174 | JGI IMG/M metagenome (GOLD analysis project Ga0307513, IMG submission 202174) | Populus trichocarpa ectomycorrhiza microbial communities from riparian zone in the Pacific Northwest, United States - 15_EM | ecosystem: Host-associated > Plants > Roots > Unclassified | place...
CACCGGGTTCGACGACGCGCTCCTGGGCATGAACAAATCGCCCGACGCGCAGGTGCTGAACCGGTTCGGCGCTGTTCTCGACGGCGGCGACGCGCGGCTGCTGCAGTGGATCGCGGACAGCGGGGTCATGGCTCTATGCTCCGACAATCTGGCGGTCGAGGGCCTGGAGCGGCTTGCGGTGCAGACCGAAGCGCCCGGCTCCGTGCTGCCGCTGCACGAGCACTGCCTCTTCAAGCTGGGCGTCTACCTGGGCGAATTGTGGTTCCTGCGCGACCTCGCCGCCTGGCTCGGCGAGCACGATCGGAGCGCCTTCCTCCTGACCGCGCCGCCGCTGCGCCTGCCAGGCGCGGTGGGATCTCCCCTGACGCCGGTCGCGACGGTCTGAACGGCGCCGCCGCGGTCGCCGTTTACGCGCCCACGAAGGCTCAGGTCTGGTCGCCACCCGGCCGCGCCCGGTTTGAACCGGGACGCTCTTTCGGCCGAAGGTCAAATCCCGGGCGGCGCCGGGGCGGCGCAGGCCCTGGACTGTTTTACTTAGGCTGCGCTCTCTACAGCGGGGGAAGTCAGAACCTGCGTCCGGCCCTTTGGCCAGTTCGGAAAGGTGCGCGCTTCGATATACTGGCCAGAGAGAGTTTCGGCCGTCTGAGTCGCCAGATGCACGATGTAGGCTCCCACGGCCTCCGGCGTCGCATCGGTCGCAAAGCCTGAATTCCGCGCCGCCTCGACCTGATCAGCCGGCACCGAGTCCCACGCCCCCGTGATGACCGTGCCGGGGCACAGCGCATTCACCGCGATGCCCCACGGCGCGAGTTCCGAGGCGAAAAATATCGACAATCGGGTCAACGCCGCCTTGCTCACGGAATAGCCCAACAGGTTGTCGTGCGCGACGTCGTCACGGAACCAGGCGCCTGACGAGATATTGATAATGCTTCCAGATCGCTGCGACTGCATGTGAGGAGCCGCCGCACGGATCGTAAAGTACGGGCCGATAACATTGATGCTGAAATAGCGCTGCCACACCTCTGTGGTCCAGGAAAACGCATTCCCAAGATCTGAAGAGAAGTGCCCCGGGTAAGTCGCCGCATTATTCACCAGAATATCGATGCGCCCGAACTTGGCAACGGTCTCGTCGATGGCCTTGTTGACCTGATCCTCGATGCCGACATCACATATGGCCCCATGCACCGGGAGGCCTTCATCCGCGGCCAGGCGGAGGGTCCGCGCCAGCGTGAGCTTGCCGGTTTCCTCGCCCATGCTGCGCGCCGACGCGACCACCGTAGCCCCAGCCTTGGCAAGAGCGAGCGAGTAGGCGCGCCCAAGGCCCTGGCTGGCGCCGGTGACAAACGCGACTTTTCCAGAAAGCTCCATAGGTTCCACTCCGATCTTGATTATCGAGGGACGCTTCACGAGGCCGGACGGTCGTCGGCGATTGGCAAGCGCCTTGCGAATTCGTCTGTCTTTAATTCGGCGACGGGACAGCGCCTACGGACCAAAGATAGGTCAGGTTCGTGTCGTCAATTCGCCAACCCTCGGCAGTACGGACGACCTGCCACTCGTACCGCCCGCGAACCTCGTAGGCCGCTCTTCCTGCAGCATCGAATGCGTCGCCCGACCATTCGCCGTCGCGTCGACCAATATTGGAACCAATAAGATTCGCCCGAACTGTCGCTCGGTCCTCTCTCAGTTCTATCGAGCGGTCGGTAATCACGTGCTGGCTGAATTCCCAGAGATTACCGGCGTTTTTTACGGCGCCGGTAATGCCCGCCATCTTCTCTTCCGGAAACACGGAACGTAAGAGCGCAAGGTCTCGATGGTCCAGGCCCATGCCAAAGCGCGTGATCAAATCGTGAATATCATTCAGATCAAGCAGCTTCTGTATTTTAGTTTCCAGTGTATCGACTGTCATCGGATTCCACCTCATTCACGGTTCGCGCCGTGCGGAAAATTGACGGCGCTGACGTGATTTGGGACATGTGTGTCACGTCTCGACGGCGACGGCTGCGCCGACCCAGCTCGCGGAGAACATTTGCGCGCATAGATCGAACATGAGCAGGGCTTTTCGTGCCGCCGACGCGCAGATGGAAAGGAAGTCGTCTCAAAAAAAGTGCGAGCGGGCCATTGAGCAGGCGGTTGGCCGCCGAACACTTTAGGCGCGTGAAGCCGCGGCGACGGCGGCCTTGCAAACGTCTATCGTGCGGTCGACATGCTTGTTCTTTTCCGCCCTCCAGCTTGCCCTCGCGCGTCACGACGCTAGCGTGCGCCGACCGAACGCGCCGCGCGCGCCCATTATCGAGAGCCGGAGCGCGCTACGGCGAGGACCAGGGCAAATTGCCATTTTTCGGCGAGCGCATATCTGAGCAATCAGCAATCCCTCCAGATTCTAGCCAAAGGGCGCGGGAAACAGAATGACGCGCGTGTGTGATATGGATTTAAACCCCGACAAGGTAAGGCCGGATTTCGTGCCGGCGGAAGACTACACGAGCGTTGAGTTTTCTCGCCTTGAACAGGAGAAGCTTTGGCCGAAAGTCTGGCTCATCGCCGCCCGCGAGCAGCAGTTCTCCAAGCTGGGGGATTTCGTACGGTTCGACATTGCCGGGGAGTCGATTGTTATCGTTCGGCGCGAAGATTCCTCGCTCGGCGCCTTCTACAACGTGTGCCAGCATCGTGGACGACGTCTCGTCGATGAATTGAGCGGCAATTTAGGGGATCACTTCGTCTGTAAGTATCATGCCTGGCGATACGATCTGGATGGATCGGCGCGCTATATTCATCACCGGGACGATTGGGGCGGATGCGAAACGTTTGCGGACGAGCAGGTTGCTCTTAAGCGTCTGAGGATTGATACGTGGGGCGGTTGGGTCTGGGTATCGATGGACCCTGACATTAAGCCGCTGCGTGAGTTCCTTGCGCCGGCGCCTGAATACCTTCGTCCGTTCGAGTTCGATAACTTACGCATTACCTGGTACAAGACCATTCGCGTCAAATGCAACTGGAAGGTCGCGATCGAGGCGTTCGACGAGGCCTACCACGTTGCAGGTACGCATCCGCAGACGATCCGCGGCGGCGGCGGGGGGGCGGTGAAAGCCCCGGCGACTCGCGTGGGGGACCACTCGGTTATCCGCATCGACCGCAACAACAGAATGAGTTCCGGCACGGCGGCCGGCGATCCGCGGGCGCGTCTGCTTCAGGCGGTGCGAGAGCAAGCTGAGACCCTGCACGCGCTGTATACCGATCACTATCTGCGCGCGGCGGAGCGCCTTGCGGTCGAGGTCCCCATCGACGCCAACCTAGGGCAAGAGCTGCGTCGTCTGCATCGCGAAGAAATGGAGCTTTCCGGGGCCCGTTGGCCGGATGAGTTGTCCGACGAGCATATCAATGCGGTCGGCGACACATGGCACTTTTTCCCCAACACCGTGATGCTTGCGTCTTACAACGGCGCGCTCTGGTACAGGGCCCGGCCCGACGGCGCGGATCCGGGATCCTGCCTTTTCGACATCTGGTGGCTGGGGCGACATGCTCCCGGCAGCGAGCCTCCGGTGGAGCATGAAGTCTTCGATTCGCCTCAGGCGTTTGGGAACACCAATTTCTTTCTCGCCCAAGACTTCGGGAATGTCGAACAGGTGCAAGAGGGCGTTAGTTCCAGAGGATTTGTCGGCGCTCGCACCAACCCCGTGCAAGAGGTTGCGGTTTCGCATCTTCACGAAGTGATCCGGCGGTATTTATCTGAATGACGGAGCGGCCGATTCCGCCGCTCGTTGCGACGGGCTGGTATGCCCGGCGCCTACCAGGGGCGTTTCGCCAGGCGACGGTCTCTCAACGCAATTCCGACTTCATGATATCCGCCAGTTTCCAGCCGATCATCATGGCGGGCGCGTTCGTGTTGCCGGAGACCTGGCTCGGCATGACGGAACAGTCCGCCACCTTTAAGCCCTCCACGCCACGTACAGAAAGCTTCTCGTCGAGCACGGACGCCCTGTCGTTTGCCGGGCCCATCTTGCATGCGCCACAGCCATGCTGGCCAGATGCGCCCGTGCGCAGCACGTAATCTATAATCTCGTCATCAGTATCGGCAGAGCCTAAATCTCCGGTTGGCCCCACGACAAAAGGTGTCACGCTGGGATGCGCCATAAGCTTACGCGTAAACCGAACAAGGCCGACCATCACCGCGCGGTCATATTCAGTCGTCAGGTAGTTTGACTCGATCAGGGGCTTGGCGGCCGGATCGGGCGAGACCGCCGTCACGCGGCCCTGGCTGGTGCCGCGCAGCGGAAAGCCGGCGAATGTGCAGCCGGGCTCGTCATCCATGACCATGCCCGCGCCCTTGCCAGATGCAGTGGAAAGGGACCATGGCCCCCACACCAGTTCCGCGTCGGCCCGGCCGGTTTCGCCCGCAAGCACTTCAGGAAATATGGCCAGTTGGTGAGAGCCCGCTCCCATCGGACCCTTCGCGAGAGCATAGTATTTCAAAAGGTTAACCGGCAGCCTCCACCCGGAAAACTCCCGATTTTCGCTGTCGCCATAGCGCCGTAATCGCCATGGACTCATGTAACAGAAGTGGTCGAGATAATTCGAGCCTACGCCCGGGGAGTCGATAAGGGGCGTTATGCCGATCTTGAGCAGGTGTTCGGCCGGCCCTATGCCTGAAAGTTGCAGAAGACGCGGACTCTCCAGGCCGCCAGTGGAGAGGACGACATATCGCTTGGCATGCAGATCCTGCTCGCCCGACGCTCGCGTGCATTTGACGCCCACAGCCCGCCGGCCCTCAAACAAAACACGGTCGACGCGAGCGTCGACCATGATTTGAAGGTTCGGCCGCCGCCGAACGGATGGCGGCAGGAATGCGTGCGCAGAGCTTACTCTGCGGCTATGCCTGTCGATGTTTTCAGCGATAGGCCCAATGCCAAGTTGCTGCGGCAGGTTCGGCTCTTCCTTCCGCGGCAGGCCGAGGTCGTTTGCGGCCGCGATGATCGCTTCCGCCAAGGGGGGCAACCGGCGAGCAACGCGCAATGGAATGGGCCCGCCGGACCCGCGCCATTCCGTCTGCGAGAATTGGTTGTCTTCCATCCCAAGGAAGCAGGGCAGCACGTCCTTCCAGCCCCAGCCGGGAAGTCCCAGGGCCTCCCAATCATCATAGTCCTGAGGTTGGCCGCGATGGTACACCATGCCGTTGATGGTGCTCGATCCGCCGACGCCTCGGCCACGTAGCAGCACCTCGCCGGGCAATCCGTGGCCGTCTCCCGAACGGCGCGCCGCCGGATAGAAGTGTGTCCGGTTCGGGTCGGCCATAAGTTTCGCCATGCCCTTGGGAAGCCGAATTAAAGGGCTGTCGTCGCTGGGGCCCGCTTCGATTAGAAGAACGCGTAAGTTACGATCCTCCGATAACCGGCCGGCCAGCACGCAGCCGCTTGAACCGGCGCCCGCGATAATTACATCCCAAGTGTCATTCATTGAAATTCTACACCAGAAATATCGAGCGATAAGTATAGGTAGAAAAACGCGTAAGAGACGGCGGGCTTCATGGCCGCCTCACACGTGGGCCTAAAGACTTAGTGTCGACCGGCGATGACGGGAAGTGCCGGATTCATTCGTTTTTCGGCCGTGGTTTCGCCGAGCGGACATTCAGACCTGGAGGGATGCGCGGGCGCTCGGTTGCTTGGCGAGTGCGGTGGATCGCGGTCATGCGCCCCAGACTAATTTGGCTCCCAATCGATAATCTATTTGGCTTTGCAACAGGCGGCGTCTGTTCGAGCGTCAGAGTACAGCGCTCATGGCGTGACAGAGAATTGACGAGGGCCGAGTGCGTGAGCATCTGAAGTTCTATATCGACGGCGCGTGGGTCGATCCGGTCAAGCTGGAGGTGCTCGACGTCGAAAACCCCGCAAGCGAAACGCCCGCCGGGCGCATCGCCCTCGGCTCGGCGATGGATGTCGACAAGGCGGTCCGAGCGGCGCGAAACGCCTTCGCAACCTGGTCCCAGACGTCCCGCCAAACGCGCCTGGAAGTGCTGGGTCGGATCATGATCGAGTACCAAAAACGCGCCGACGACCTTGTCGCCGCGGTGACCGAGGAAATGGGTGCGCCCGACCACCTCGCACGAGGCGTCCAGGTGCCGATCGGGACGGGCCATCTGGCGACGGCCATCAACGTGTTGAGGGACTTCGCCTTCGAAGAGGCGAGGGGCGCAACCTTGCTGATCAAGGAGCCAATCGGGGTCTGCGGGTTCATCACGCCCTGGAATTGGCCGCTCAATCAAATTGTCTGCAAGGTCGCTCCCGCACTTGCCGTCGGCTGCACCATGGTTCTCAAGCCCTCGGAAGTGGCGCCGTTCTCGGCGCATATTTTCGCTGAGATCATTCACGCCGCGGGCGTGCCGCCCGGAGTGTTTAATCTGGTTCATGGGGACGGGCCTGGGGTAGGGACGGCGCTTTCGGCGCACCCCGACGTCGATGTGATTTCAATCACCGGCTCGACGCGGGCCGGCGTCGAGGTGGCCCGGAACGCCGCGCCGACGGTCAAACGCGTGCATCAGGAACTGGGCGGCAAGAGCGCCAACATAATTCTCGATGACGAGGACCTGATCTCAAACGTCGCACGCGGCGTCGTTTCGATCATGTCCAATTCCGGCCAAACCTGCAGCGCGCCCACGCGAATGCTGGTGCCGGAGATGCGTATGGACGAGGCGATCGCCGCCGCGCAAGCCGCAGTATCTGAAATCAAGGTCGGCCACCCAGAGAGCAATGCGCAGTTAGGTCCGGTCGTCTCCAAGATCCAATGGGACAAGATACAGCACCTGATCCAGGTCGGTATCGACGAAGGGGCGATCTTAGTGGCGGGCGGCCCGGGAAAGCCGATGGGATTGGATGTCGGGCATTATGTGAAGCCGACAGTGTTCGCCAGGGTGACCAACGATATGGTGATCGCACGGGAAGAAGTGTTCGGGCCTGTATTGGCGATACTTGGCTATGAGTCGATCGATGCGGCCGTCGCGATCGCCAATGACTCCGACTATGGCCTGGCGGCCTATGTGAACGGCCGTGACATCGAGAAGGCCCGCGCCGTGGCGCGAAGGTTGCGGGCTGGGCAGGTGGCGCTCAACGGCGCCTTTGACCTTGGCGCTCCCTTTGGCGGTTACAAGCGCAGCGGCAACGGCCGAGAGTGGGGAGATTACGCGTTCCACGAATTCCTCGAAACAAAAGCCGTTCTCGGACACGATCCCCCCACGGCCAGCGATAGCTGAACTTCCTCCCCGGAAGCCACCTGCGTTCCGGCCGTTACAGGCCGGGACGCCTTTTTTCACCAGAGGCCACCCAGAATATCCGAGCGCATGTTCGAGAATAGTTGCGACCGGCGTCAGCCGGTGCGCCGCCCCCAGGAGGGGGCTCCCAATTGCGGGCGGTTGGGATTCCTGGTATGCGCGGCTAAAATCTAACGCTTCGGCGTACGGGAGGAATGTGTCGCATCGCAAGCGGTGAGCTTCCCTGGTCGGCCGAGGTTGTTAGCTCGTGTGTCGGGAGGACATCATGGAGCCAACTCGGTACGTTGAAGCAGGGCTGACCCTCAATAATGCGGGCGTCAGTATCCTCTCGTCTTCGGCATGGCCTGCGAAACTTGATTATACATTTAGCAGCGACCGACATCTCCTCGCAATGTACCTTTCCAAGGTAGGTGGAGAGGGAAGCTATTCTGAAGGCGGTGACGAGCACGATTTCGTGCCGGTCGGGCCTGTCTTTTTCCGACCGGCCAATCTGCACCTCAAGGTTCGTGGGAAAGCCGTCGGGGGGCGCGCCACGCGCGCAGTTCACTGTATGCTGGACGACCGCAGGCTGCAGCAACTGAACGTCGCCGGAGTCGATTGGGCTGATGAGACGCTGCAGGCCACGCTGGACATACGTTCAAGCCAATTACGCTCCCACTTCCTGCGCCTGATGTGGGAGATATCTCAACCGAGCTTCGCCACTCCTTTTATTGCTGATGCGATGCTGACCGTCATGGTCAGTGATTTGCTCAATTATCTTTCGCCTCGCGATGAAAAGCATGAGGCAAGGCTTTGTGCGAATGATGAGATGGTGCGCAAAATACGCGAGCGCATATGTGATTTGCACGCGGTCACGCCAACTGTCGCGGAACTCGCGGATCTGTGCGGGGTGAGCGATCGTCACCTGCTGCGTTTATTCCGAGAGCGCGCGGGAATGTCGCTTATCGAATTCATTCGACAGGCGCGTCTTGAGAAGGCCATGGAACTGCTTTCTTCTTCCAACCTGCGATTAAAGGAGATCGCATTTCTTCTGGGCTTCCAAAGTCATGCGAGCTTCACGACGGCCTTTGGCCGGGAATCCGGCATGAGCCCGGCCGAATTCCGGCGCGCGCACCGTCGAAGCTATAGATCACCCAAGCCGGCGGAGTTCCACTCGGCGGAAGACGTGGCTGAAGCGCGATAAGGTTCGCTATTCCTGGAATGTGCGCCCGAGCGTTTCGCCTTCGGCCGCCCGGTAAAGCATGTCGGAGGGGCGCAACAACACGCCCGTATGTGTCGGCGGATAGAAGACCATATTGTAACGGCGGGTGATTGACGCTGGACATGACGGCCTGGCCGACCGCAGGGCTGCGGCGGTTATCGGCGCGTGCCTGATCATCCAACGTGAAGACGGCTCGCAGTTGGCCGGCGATGTGCGAGGGCTAGAGTGGGAAAACTCGACGGCAAGGTCGCCATCGTAACCGGGGCCGCCCGCGGGATCGGATTTGCGCAGGCGCGTATGTTGGCTGGGGAAGGCGCCGCAGTGGTTCTCACCGATGTCAGCCCGGACGGACAACGGCAGGCCGGATCCATCTCCGGTAAGACCATGTTCGTGGAGCACGACGTTTCGGACTGGGAGAGCTGGGAGAGGGTGGTTCGAACGACCGAGAAGGCGTTCGGCGGGGTTCACATCCTCGTAAACACTGCGGGCATTGTCAGAGGCGGAGCCATCGAAGACACTACAGCCGAGATCTTCAAGAAGGTGTTCGAGGTAAACACCTTGGGAGTCTTCCTTGGAACCAAGGCGGTTGTAGAGCCCATGACGCGCGCTGGAGGCGGCGCGATCGTCAATGTGTGCTCGTCATCCGCATTTCGCGGTGAAGCGCGCACCAGCGCCTACAGCGCCAGCAAGTGGGCGGTTCGCGGCCTCACCAAGACGACGGCGAAGGAGCTTGCGTCGAGAAGGATTCGCGTCAATGCGCTCTTTCCGGGCCCGACCGACACAGACCTATTGCGCGAATTGGGTGTTGATCCCGACCACGTGGCCGCCATGATCACCCCAGTTGAATTCGCCGCCTCGCCTGATGATATCGCCAGCGCAACGCTTTACCTCGTCTCGGATGAAGCTCGGTACGTGTACGGTGCGGAACTGGCCGTCGACGGCGGCCACTCGATCTGAACATGCCGCCGTGCGCCGCCGCTTGGAACGACAGGAATCTGCCGATGTCGACGCCCCTGCCGGGCGCGCCAAGCCGGCGTCCGCAACATCGAGGAAGATCGAGACGCCGATGCGATATGGGGAGCCACCCTTGCTCGACGAGGGCCTGAAACCTAGCAACCGTCAAAATGACATTGGACAATAGTGGTGCCGAAATGAAAGTCTGGATGTGCATGAACTGCGGATACATCTATCGGCAGGAATTGGGGGACCCCGACGGCGGGATACCTCCTGGAACGGCTTGGGAGGACGTGCCCGATACGTGGCGCTGCCCGGACTGCGCGTCAGGAAAAGGTGATTTCGAGATGGTCGAGATCTAGACCCGGCCCTTCATCGGCGGCCCGGTCTTCGCCGGGCGAGGCCCACAAAAGAACATGCGCGGATCCAGCGCACCGCCTGGATCCGCGCACATCAAATCCTCGATAAATACAGGCTATACGCCATACCTGGCGAGAGATGGCTTGATGATCAGTTCGCCGAACTCGGCGATGCCGTCGAGCGCTGCGGACATCGATCGCGGGCCCATTCCCATGCCGCTTGAAAAGCCCCCCACAAATCCGGTCACGCCAATTTCACGTAACTCGCCGATCTGATCGAGTTGGCCGGCGATGGAAGCATCTTCGTCGATCATTTTGTTGTAGGTTACGATAAGATCCAACGGTTCCTTGCGACCGACCTGGGCGGCGTAGTCCCACATCCAGCTCGCCAACTCCTTCAAGTCATCCTTGTTCTCGAGCGGTGGAACCTTATGGTAGGCATGGTTGCGGGCTCGCGGCGTCGGCATCCAGCCTTGCCCAAAGTCGACGGCCCGCTTTCTTGAAATTTTACTGGTGCCGCCGATCCATATCGGCGGATGGGGGCGCTGAATCGGTTGGGGCAGCATGACGACTTTTTCGTCTGAGGCGTAGGGACCGATCATATCCACGGGCTCGCCGGTGCAGCACTTCCGGAAGATCTCCATGCTTTCGTCAAACAGTTCATTTCGACGAGAGAAATCAACGCCCAACGCGTCGGCTTCTCCCTGCATGTATCCGATGCCGACGCCCAGGATCAGGCGGCCGTTCGACATGAGGTCGAGCGAGGTGGCGGCTTTCGCGAATAGAAAGGGGTGTCGATAAGGCACGACGGAAAGGAAAGTGAGCACCTTCATTTTGGTCGTCACGGCAGCGACAGACGCCAAGCAAACAAAGGGATCGAGACAATGATGCCCCCCCGGTCCCTGCAACCATGAAGTCACCGGAGCGGGATGCTCGTCTGTGGAGATCCCGTAGTATCCGGCCGCTTCAGCGGCGATAGCAACCCGGTGATGCGCTTCACCGGTCATCAATTCTGGAACAATAGGATTCCATCTTCCAGGGAAACCGCAAAAGTACTTCACTGGACGGGCCTCCATAGGGCTAGTAATTTGATTTAGCTCGCAAAGCCTTGAAGTCAGGCTCGCGGCAAGAGCGCAAATGTGGATTTACTGCTGTATAACGTCTGAAAATTCAGCGATCGGTAGATTTGTGCGATGATCGCACAGGCATCTCGCAAGCACATAATCTCGCGATTTCGATTGGCGGTCATTGTTTTGCATCGCAAACGCTCGAAGTGTCGCAGACGCATGTGCTCTTATCAGCCAAGCTGCTCGGCGTGCCACCGGAGGTGGTCTGGCATGAATGTGGAGATGAAATAGTAGGAGTGATCATATCCCTCGTGGCGGCGAAGCGTGAGGGGCTGTTGCGCCGACTCGCACGCGACGGCCAGAAGCTGGGGCTTGAGCTCCTTATCCAGAAACGGATCGGCGTCGCCTATGTCCACCAAGATCGGGGGTGCGCGTCGGCCGCCATTGATCAGTTCGATCGCATCGTGCTCGCGCCACTTGTTTTCGTCGTCGCCGAAGTAGGCGGCGAATGCGTTGCGGCCCCAAGGCGTCCGGCTCGGAGCGACGATCGGCGCAAACGCCGACAGCGACTGCCAGCGACCGGGGCGTCGCAGCGCCAACGTCAGGGCTCCGTGTCCTCCCATCGAATGCCCGAAGATTCCCTGCCGACTCTGGTCAACCGGGAAGTGGGCGGCGACCAGCGCGGGAAGCTCTTCGGCGATGTAGGTTTCCATCCGGAAGTGCTTCGCCCAAGGCGCGCGAGGGGCGTCGACGTAGAAGCCGGCGCCCTGTCCCAGGTCGTCGCTCTCGTCATCGGGGACGCCCGCTCCGCGCGGGCTCGTATCCGGACACACCACGATCAGCCCGAGTTCGGACGCGGTGCGGCGATACTCCCCTTTTTCCGTTACGTTGGCGTGGGAGCAGGTAAGGCCGGAAAGGAAGGTGACGACCGGACGGGGGGGCTGGTCTCCTCCGCCCGGCACGAAGACCGAGAACGTCATCTCCGTGCCTGTCGCCGTGGAGGCGTGGCGGTATACGCCTTGGACGCCGCCGAACGAACGGCGGAGGGACACAACCTCGAGCGCCACAGCGACTCCTTATTCGGCGGTGAAACTGTAGACCGCCAGCTTGTTGCCGTCGGGATCGCGGGTGTAGCCGGCGTAGGCGTTCGGCGCCCAGCCACGGGTTCCAACCGCGCCTTCATCCGGCCCCCCAAGCGACAGGGCGGTTTCGTGGAAGGCCTTCACCGCGGCGCGGTTCGGCGCTTCGAAGCTGACGGTCACGCCGTTGCCGACGCACGCAGGCTCGCCGTTGGCCGGCTTGAGCGCGAAGAAGCTCGGCTTGCCGGCGCCCCAGATCGAGCCGTTGTCGCCCAGGTCGGCGATGCGCGTCCAGCCGAGCGCGCCCAGCACCTTGTCGTAGAAGGCGCGGGACTTCTCCAGGTCGTTCGTGCCGACAGTCACATGCGTGAAGCTGGTCATGGGTTTTCTCTTCTCGGTTGGGCGGCGGTCTAGAACACCACGACGCTGCGGATGCTTGTCCCCGCATGCATCAGGTCGAAGGCGCGGTTGATGTCTTCGAGCCCCATGACGTGGGTGATCATGGGGTCGATGGCGATCTTGCCGTCCATGTACCAGTCGACGATGGTGGGGACGTCGGTGCGGCCGCGTGCGCCGCCGAAGGCGGTGCCCTTCCAGACGCGCCCGGTGACCAGCTGGAACGGCCGGGTGGCGATCTCCTTGCCGGATTCGGCCACCCCGATGATGACGCTCTCGCCCCAGCCGCGATGGCAGGCCTCCAGGGCCTGGCGCATGACGTTGACGTTGCCGGTGGCGTCGAAGGTGTAGTCGGCCCCGCCGTCGGTCAGCGCCACCAGGTGGGCCACCAGGTCGCCCTCGACGGTATTGGGGTTGACGAAGTGGGTCATGCCGAACTGGCGACCCCAGGCCTCGCGGGCCGGGTTGATGTCCACGCCGACGATCATGTTCGCGCCGACCATCTTCAAGCCCTGCAGGACGTTGAGCCCGATGCCGCCCAGGCCGAAGACGATGCAGTTGGCTCCGGCCTCGACCTTGGCGGTGTTGACCACAGCCCCGACCCCCGTGGTCACCCCGCAGCCGATGTAGCAGGCCTTGTCGAAGGGGGCGTCAGGCCGGATCTTGGCCACCGCGATCTCCGGCAGCACGGTGTAGTTGGAGAAGGTCGAGCAGCCCATGTAGTGGGCGATGGCCTGGCCCTTGTAGGAGAACCGGCTCGAGCCGTCGGGCATCAGCCCCTTGCCTTGGGTGCCGCGGATGGCGGTGCAGAGGTTGGTTTTGCGCGACAGGCAGCTTTTGCACTGGCGGCATTCCGGCGTGTAGAGCGGGATCACGTGGTCGCCGGGCTTCACGCTGGTGACGCCGGGGCCCACCTCCACCACCACGCCTGCGCCCTCATGGCCCAGGATCGAGGGGAAGATGCCTTCGGAATCGAAGCCGTCCAGGGTGTAGGCGTCGGTGTGGCAGATCCCTGTGGCCTTGATCTCCACCAGAACCTCGCCGGCCCGCGGCCCCTCCAGGTCGATCTCGACGATCTCCAGCGGCTGCTTGGCTTCGAAGGCGACGGCGGCTCGGGTCTTCATGGGGGCTTTCACCTAGGCGCAAGTTCACAACATCTTCGCTCAGATACGGGTCGGGCCGTCGCGAGAAAACTCCTTTCCATCGGACATAATTTTTCGCGCCTGACGATCCGGGAGGAATGTCGGGAACACGAAGGCCTGAGCGGCCTGCGCGCCTGCAAGGTCCGCAGATAAGGCGTGAGGCGCGCCCACCGCCGCGCGCCAAGCGATGTCCACGTTCGTTTCGGGGATCAGCGGTCGAAAAGCGTCAGATCGTGGCGTGCATATCGAATGGAACGCCCTGTTGGGCGCACATCGTTTCGATTTCCTCGAGGATCGAGAGCGGAACGGTAAAGGGCTCCAGGCCGGCCACCTTCCCGAGTTGGGCTTCGATGTCCTCCGCTGTCGGTTCGTCGCCACCCATCGCGCCCCAACCTTCGCCACGCCCGACAAACACGCGGGCAAAGCGGCCGACGCCGGCGGAAAAGACGTGATGACTCAGTTCGCAGCGCCGGCTGGCGAGATAGGTCACGATCGGCGCCACCAGCCGCGGCTCCTGCGCCCGGAGGAACGGGATCTCCGCGGCCCTCGCTTCCCCAACCGTCTCGGTGGCCATGCGCGTGGTTCCGAATGGAAGTACGGTGTTCGCCAATATCCCGTACTGTCGCCCTTCCAGGGCAATGACATTGGCGAGCCCGAGAACGCCCGATTTTGCCGCCGCATAGTGCGCTGCGTGGGACTGCCCGAACAGACCGGCGGACGATGCGATGAAAACAAATCGTCCGCCGCCTTGCGCCCTCATCGCCTTGAAGGCTGGCTGGCTTAAGAAGAAACTGCCGTCCAGATGGAAGTTGATCATATGTCGCCACTCCGAAGGCGACAGCTCGTCGAACGCCGAGGGCCTGAAGATGCCCGCATTGCTGATGACGGCGTCAATCCGGCCGTACTTCTCCAGCGCCAATCGCACGATCGCCTCTCCCCCTTCCGGAGTGGCGACGGATTCATGCGATGCGACCGCGATCCCGCCTTCTCCGGTGATTTCGGCGACCACGTCGTCGGCGACCGTCGCGTCCGCGCCATCGCCCGAAATGGTGCAGCCAAGGTCGTTCACGACCAACGCGCCGCCCCTGCGCGCTATGTCCTTGGCGTAGAGGCGGCCGAGGCCGCGTCCGGCTCCCGTAATGACGACGACCTGCCCCGCAAAGTCGATCATGACTGCATTGTCCAGCTTGTTTTGGTTGCGATACGAACGTGGACCGCCTGACGAACGCGTCAACATTTCGCGGATTTCGCGGAGCCAGAGCAAAAACTATGTCTGTCCAAAGCTAATGCATTGGCTGGTGATTGATTTGCGGCGGATGTCGGATGGCGACGCCTTAACGTGCGCGTGGGCCTTCGTCGGAACGGGCGCGGATGGCGGGTGTTGGATTGCCATTGCGGAGGAAATCATGTCGGGGATTCCTGAGATTGAGGACTTCGACGACCCGACGTTTGATCCGTTCGCATTCGACGACGCGACGAGATCCCACGACGGGAATATCTACGTCGGGGCGCGGCAACTCGAGCAACAGAAGGGTCCAGTCCAAGAAGGCGATGCGCGCGTATTGCTAGGCCTTGATGACCCGATGCCGACATCCGGTATCCGGAATTTTGTTATTTTCGACCCCGATCTTGCGCGCGACGTCCTGGCTGACGCTGATCTGTATTCCCAGGAAGCTTATGCGGCGCATGTTCGGTTGACGTTTGGCAACGCGATCAACCAAATGAACCCGCCCGAACACACACGATTCCGTCGTGTGTTCCAAAACGCGTTCCTGCCGCACAATGTTTCGACCTGGTCCGATAAATTCGTACAGCCCGTAATTGATGAGCTTATCGGCGCGTTCAAGGACAATCATAAGGTGGACTTGGTAAGCAAGTTCACGCATCTGTACCCCTTTAAAGTCATATTCAAGCAACTATGCTTGCCGGAAAGGGACATCAAGACGTTTCAGAAACTGGCGGAAACGCTCGCGCAGCGTACGCCAGATATGAAATATCCGAAGGAAGCTTCTCGTAAGCTTGGAGTATATCTTGAAGCTTTGATTGAGGAGCGGCGGCGAAATCCAGGTGACGATCTGGTCAGCGCCATCGTCAGCGCGGAAGCGGACGGCGACCGCTTGCCTGACGACATCATCGTCAGCTTCTTTCGGCAGCTTTTGAACGCCGCAGGCGATACGACCTATCGCGCAACCGGCAACCTGCTGGTCGGACTGTTGCGTGACAGGCCTGACCAATATCGGATGCTGGTGGACGACAGGTCTCTTATCTCGCGTGCGGTCGAGGAGGGCATGCGGTGGGACAGCCCGATTAATGCAATCCACCGAATGGCCACCAGGGACGTGGAACTTGGCGGTGTTCATATTCCGGCCGGGTCCTACGTCGAGGTGTTATACAGCAGCGTAGGTCATGACTCCGACGCCCATGAGAACCCCGAGCAGTTCGATATGATGCGGCCAAACCAAAAGAAGCATTTTGGCTTTGGATACGGCCCCCATGTCTGCATTGGGCAGCATCTTGCGCGCCTGGAAATGAGCCGGGCTCTCAATGCGCTCGTCGAAAATTTTCCGAACTTGCGGTTGGACCCGGAACACCCGCCGCCGCAGGTGGCGGGATGGGGGCTTCGTCGGCCATTAGCTCTGCATGTGTTGTTGCACTGACGCCGGCGCATGGCGGAATGCGCGCTGCCCGGAGCGTCGTCGATCTCGCGGAGGCTCGCACGCCCAACATGCGTGACATCGGTTCAGATGACGCCTTCATCGTTTCGCGAGGCTACATTCCCCGCAGTGACGACATGGATCCCGCGTTCCACGAGCTGGAAAACCAGCCTCTGTGGCTTGCGAGGCTCCCCGCAATTTGGTCTGTGTACAACAAATAATTGAGAACAATCATGGCTGATCTCGAGCGATACGCTAATAAGTATGAAAATTGCAAGCTGGAGCGCCGCGACGGTGTTCTGCAAGTAACCTTACATACCGGTGGCGGCCCTTTTGCGTTCAGCGAGCCGGCGCACCATGACCTGGGGCTTCTCTTTTACGATATTTCGGACGATCCCGAGAACAAGGTCGTTATCCTGACCGGGTCGGGCGACCGATTCTGCGCAGACTTTGATTTCGGCAGCTTTATGGGCGTGCTTGGCCGCAATCACGCGGAAGGAACCTATCGCATCCGCAACGACGGCCGCCGGATGCTTGCGGCTTTCTTGGACATCGATATCCCGGTGATCGCGGCCATCAACGGTCCCGTCGTCGCTCATTCCGAGTTGCCTTTGCTTGCAGACGTCGTGCTGGCGACAGAGGACACGTTTTTTCAGGACGCCACGCACTTCATGATCGGCGCCGTGCCTGGCGACGGAGTTCATACAGTTTGGACGACGCTGCTCGGTCTGAACCGCGGCCGCTACTTCTTGCTCACCGGGCAGAAGATCGCCGCCCGCGAGGCGCTCGATCTCGGCGTGGTGGGGGAGGTCCTGCCGCGCGAAAGTCTCCTGACGCGAGCCTGGGAACTGGCGCAGCATTGGGCGCGGCTGCCGCGTCCGACCTTATCCTCGACGCGCCATGCGCTGACCTACGAATGGAAGCGGCTTTTTACGCAGCAGCTCCACAACGGGCTTACGGAGGAGATGCTCGCCGGGGCGTTTTCGACGCCGCCCGAAATAGATCCGAAGACCATTCCGCCTGTCGATCTGCTCGCCGGCAGGTGAGCAATCCGCAGCGTGCGATCGCAGATCTGCAATAGGCGACGCACGCCGCCACGCAGGACTGTTCGAAGGGGCGGGCGCAACTCCAGCGAACGCGCATCGCGCCGTGTCGTCGGATGCTTGCGCGGCCGGTTTGGAGGAGAAGACATACTTCTCGTATGCGTCGCCCGATGCGAGCCGGCGCTGGCGCGCTTCCTGGCGGAGTGAAATGCTCGCGCGATGAAACGCGGCCAAGAAAATCTTGCAGTGAGCGGAAAGACGAAGGACCCCGGAGACCTGCCGTCCGCAACCTACAGTTCTTCAGCGAGCGGCGCCGCTTTGGCGCTGCTTTTTGTGGTGGCGATCTTCAGCTACATGGACCGCTATCTGATCGCGGTCCTTCAGGTGCCTATCAAGGCTGAGCTCGGATTCACCGACGCGCAGCTGGGCGCCGTAACGGGTCTCGCGTTCGCAGCGGTCTACGCGACCGCAGCCGTGCCCCTCGCGCGTGTCGTTGACCGTGGGCGCCGATTGCTGATCATGGCGACGGCGCTGGTGGCCTGGAGCACATTGACAGCGCTCACGGGGCTCGTCGTCAGCTTCGCTGGCCTTGTCGCCTGCCGATTTGGTCTGGCGTTGGGCGAGGCGGTCTGTGTGCCGGCGACCCACTCTCTGCTTGCCGATTACTTTCCCCTGAAGCTCCGCGGCCGCGTTTTTGCAATTTGGGCCTTGGCGGCGCCCATCGGGATGATGGCCGGCCTGGCGGGCGGCGGCTGGTTGGCTCAAGGCGTCGGCTGGCGGCTGAGTTTCGCCATCGTCGGCATGAGCGGCCTGATCCTGGCTCCGGTGTTGCTTCTGCTCAAGGAGCCGGTTCGCGGTCGTTTCGAGCCGGTTTCGGCGACCGGAAGTCAGGCAGGGCGCGCGCCGCCGTTCTGGCAATCGTTCAAGGCGCTCATGCGCATCCGCTCCTTTCCCGTTCTTATTTGCGCCGTCACGCTCCATCTGTTCGGGACCACGTCGCTCCTGAATTGGAGCGGGCCGTTCTATGCCCGCGTCCACCAAATGCCGCTCAGCGAGATGGCCACGACCGTGGCCTTGGTGGTGGGAATCGGCGGAGGGCTTGGAACGCTTCTCAGCGGTTACCTCGTCGATCTGCTCGGACGCCGCGACGCGCGCTGGTACGCCTGGGCGCCCGGCGCCGCCATGCTGTTGAGCGCGCCTCTTGGCGTTGCGCAGGTGCTGGTCCCCAACGCGACCGCATCGATCGCCCTTGGCGTAGCAGCCGCGGCTCTGGGAGCGGTCTACCTGGCGCCGACATGCGCCGCGGTTCAATCCATGGTGCCGCCGCAAATGCGGGCGTTCGCCGCTTCCATCCTGCTTCTCATACCGGCCGTGCTCGGCAGCGGCGTTGGGCCATATCTAACGGGCGCGCTCAGCGACTACCTGGCGTCGAGTTATTCGCTCGGCGGCGACGCCATTCGCTACGCCATCTGTGTAGCCCTCGCGGGCTCTGCTCTCGGTGGAGCCGTCTATCTTAGCGCCGACCGCCGGCTGGCGCGCGACCTGTCTCGAATGGCGTCGGCCGCGCAAAGTCCGGCGCCGATATGAATGCGTTCGCCTCTCCCCCAAGAGGGGCGCTCATCACGGGAAGCGCGTCACCCTCCCTCGACCTCGTCAAGACGACGGCCGTTGCCTGGCGGCTTGGGCGATCCGCGCCGGCGGCGAAGCCAAGCTTGACAGGGGATAGGGGATTGCCGAATGGCTGCGCGCGAAGATCGCACCGCTCGCGCGCCCATTGCAGCAAGGGGAGCGAGCATCATGGCCCTCAATGAGCAGTATTTTTCGACGGACTCTGAGCTCTCAATTCAGCTCAGGGCGTCGATAATAACTTATATGTCAACGGCGAATACAAGGAAGATGCTGGCATGAAGGGAAAAGTCGTCATTGTCACAGGCGCTGGCGGTAGTATCGGCGCCGCATGCGCGCGCGAGTTCGCCGCACGGGGGGCAGCGGTGGTTGTGGCCGACTTTCGTGGTGAAGCTGCAAAGGCCGTTGCTGAGGCTATCGTTCGGTCCGGCGGTCGCGCGCTGGACATGGAGGTGAACGTCGCTTCGGACGTCGAGGTCCGCGGCATGGTTGAAGCGGCGGTCGCGACGTTCGGAGGGATCGACGTGTTGCACAACAATGCTGCTGCGACCCACGTTTCGCTTTCGGACGACGACCTCACGACGACCGACCCGGCGGTTTGGGAGGAGACCTTCGCCGTAAACCTCCGCGGCCCGATGCTCGGGTGCAAGTATGCGATACCTCACATGATCCGCAGGGGAGGCGGGGTCATCATCAACACCTCGTCCGGATCTGGTGCGACTGGCGAACCCACGCGCTTTGCTTACGGCGCGTCAAAGGCGGGCATCAATTCATTGACGCGCTCGATCGCCGCCCGATACGGCAAGCAAAACATCCGATGTGTCGCCGTGAGTCCAGGCGTCACGCTGGACAAGGACCGCCTGGAGGCGATGGCGGGGATGGGCTGGCTTGCGATGATGCAGCGCCATCATGTCACTCCACAGTTGGGCCTGACCGCTGACGTAGCCAAGTTCGTAGCTTTCCTCGCCTCCGATGAAGCCGCCTTCATCACGGGCAGCGTGCATGCGATCGACGGCGGAGCTTCGACCGTCTCGCCCTGCACCGCCGACATGCGCGATAACGGCTACGGCCTGTTCTGACCTGCATCGAGCGAGAGCGCTCCATGCCTGGAGCATTGCTGCGCCTGTGGGGCGCGTGATGCGCGAGGTCGCGAATATGAAGCCTGTCTGTTTGGCGAAAATCGACGGCTTGGATTAAGCCTGCATTCGCCTGTAGGTTGGATCAAGTCTGCATTCGCCCGTAAGGCAGTCCTGGCGACGGCAGGGCGCTCGCAGGGCGGCGTCGGCGACGCGGAGGACTCCTCTCCGAGAGTTTCGTCTCTCAATGCGATAGTAGAGGAGGGCGTATGTGTCTGAAGTGAAGCTCGTTATGCTGTTGAAGCGTCGGCCGGATCTCACGCCAGAGCAATTCCGTACTCTATATGAGACCGGGCACTCACGCTTGGGCATGCGCATGATCGGCCATCTGCTCACTGGGTATCGCCGTCACTACGTCGGCGGGGGGCAAACCTTCGCCGCCGCGGCCGCCCAAACTGGAAATGAAGCCGCGGGCGCGCCGTTCCCGTACGACGTGATTACGGAAATAGTCTATCGGGACGAGGAAGCATTTCTGGAGGCGCAGCGCATTGTGTCGATCCCGGAGAATCGACAGCTGATCATCGAAGATGAAAAGACCTTGTTTGATCGTGAGAACTGTTGGGCTGGCGGCTATCATACTATAGACGAAGATCCTCAAGCCGCCGCCATAGCCGAAGGCAATCCGTACGCACTGACCGCGTCGACGGCCTGAGTTTATAGATCCCACCCTTACGCCGCGGGCCAGGCTCGCGGCGAACGTCGCTGATCTACATGGCGATGACGGCGCGCGCGGCCAGGTTTGCGGTATAGGAGTTCTAGGCGGCTCGGACCGGATAGAGAATACGCAAGTTTATACAGATTTTCTTGGAATCTGAGTGATGTTTGTTTGGGGTAAAGTCTTAGAGATTGAGGAATTCGAGCGCCGCGTGGCGATTGACCTTATTCTGGGCGATGGAACTCCGTTATGTATCGAAAATGTTTGTGCGATCCTGCCGCTAAGACATCAAACTAGCCAAAATTTAGAACCATACTATCCAGGGGGAGTTCATGGTCTTTGAATATGCTTATAGGCGCCTGTTCCACGGCGCATCTCGCGGCGTGATCGGCGCTTTGGCTGTCTGCCTGCCGTTTGCGGCTCAGGCCGCAACCGCAACTGCAACCCCTGGGGAGGGGACCCTGGAAGAGGTTGTGGTGACGGCGCAGAAGCGCAGCGAGGCGCTGAGCAAGACGCCCCTGGCGATCTCGGTGATCGGGCAGCAGTCCCTGGACAATGTTGGCGCGCGCAGCTTCACCGATGCGGTGACGACGCTTCCGAACGTCTCCACCGGCCTGGGGCAGACCATCGCCATCCGTGGCCTGGGAACATCGACCCTCAGCCAGACGAACGGCACGGTCGCCTTTCATATCGACGGCATCTTCCAGAACGCCAAGGATCAGGGCACGGCGAACATCTATGACGTGCAGCGCATCGAGGTGCTGCGCGGACCGCAGGGAACGCTCTACGGCCGGAACGCCACGGCCGGCGTGGTCAACGTCCTCACCAATGACGCCGGCCCGGACTACGAAGCCTTTGGCGACGTCAGCTATGGCCGGTTCAACACGCTCGCGGTGCGGGGTGTCGTCAATGTTCCGATCACCGACGCCTTCGCGCTTCGGCTGACGGGAACCTATGACAAGTCCGACTCGTGGAAGGATGTGGCCGGCGACCACCCGCGCTTCCAGGACGTGATGGACCTTCGTCTGGCCTGGAAGGCGAAGCCGACGGACGCGATCACCTGGGACGGCCGGTTTGAGTATAACTACAATCGCGGCGTCCAGCCCGTCGGCGTTCCCTACTTCTTCTACAACGCCGCCACGAAAAGCTTCCTGCCTACCGGCAATCCGAGAAATTCGGCGGAGCTCGGCTCGGTGGTCGGCAGGAATGGTCTGCAGACCAATCTCGGCATCGGCGTACCGTATAACAGCACGTACCGAGGGGTAGACTACGACCAGGCGAACACGAAGAAGACGGAGAACTTCTCTGTCCGGTCGAAGCTGCGCTTCGACCTCTCCGATCAATTATCGCTGACCTATATCGCGGGTTATACGAATGTCAAAACCCGTCCCAACAGCCTGACCAGTGGCCTGGTTGCTTTGCAGATCGCCAACGAAGTCATCAGGATCAACGACTGGTCTCACGAAATCAACCTGAACTATGATGCAGACGGCATCAAAGCTGTCCTGGGCGCCTATTCCTTCGACCACCGACAGGAGCAGCCCGGCGGCAGCATCAACCGGATTTTCGGATTCACGCCCAATCCGGCCGGTGCGGGAGCCGTGCTCGACTACACGGTGCCGCAGATTGAAAACAGCTCGGTGTCCCCGCTCGACAAGGACGTCACGCGCGCCATTTTCGGCCAGGCGACCGTCAGCGTCACGGACGCCCTCAGGCTCACCGGCGGCGCCCGTTACAATTGGGACCGCTCCAGCTACGCGGCTTTCACGGCGTCGCAATGCCCCTTCGGCGCGGGGTTGGACGCGCTGCGGCCCGATGTCGCCACTTTCCCGGTCATCCCCCTCTTCCCCCTCGGCGGGGCGCCGGTTTGCAGCACCTTTGCGAGGCTCACCCCGACTTTCTATGTGAACAGGCCCTTCGCGGGCGCCAGCAAGAGTTTCGAGAAGTTCGGCTGGAAGGCGACGGCCGAATATGACGTCAACCCGGATATCTTGGCCTATGCGACGGTTGCGACCGGATACAAGGCCGGTGGCGTGGCGGACAGACAGGCGGCCGGCGACTTGCGGTTCTACAAGCCAGAAACCAACATCAGCTACGAAGCCGGTATCAAGACGAGGCTTTTGGAGAATACGCTAAGTCTCAACCTCACGGCCTTCTGGACGGATTATAAGGATCTGCAGATTGCGTTTGTGAACCCGGACAATCCCGCGCAGATCCTGAACAAGAACGCCGGCAAATCACGAAGCCGGGGCCTGGAGTTCGAATATGCTTGGGCGCCGACGTCGTCCGACCGCATTCAGGGGTTCATGACCTATCTTGACGCCAAGTTCCGTGACTTCCCGTCGCAGGACCCGCTGACCAACGTTCCCCAGAACTTTGCGGGCCAGCGCCTGCCGGCTTCACCGAAGTTCGCGGCCCGGATCAACTATTCGCATATATTCGACCTCGGCGGCGGCGGCACGATCACGCCGACGGCGCAGTTCTACTACCAGGGAACGACCTACCAATCCTTTGCCAATTCGATTGCGACGCGCGTGCCGGACTACACACGCAGCAACCTGATTGTCCGCTATGAGACGGAAAAAAAGAACATCTCGGTCGAGGCGTTCGTCAACAACATCGAGAACAAGCAGATCCTGACGTCGTTCTTCCCGATCGCCGGCGTGGCGATCGGCTACTACGGCCCGCCGCGGACCTACGGCATGCGTTTCGGCCTCCGGTACTAAGGCGCGGCGTAAGGGCGGAAGCGATGTCATGCGCTTCCGCCTTTTCCGGGCCTTATGCGCTTCACCCAATTCAGACGCGGAGGGCGTGAATGGCGGAAGCTCGTCGGAATCCTGACGTGACGGCGGCGCAGGCCGCGCGCGCCATGAGCCAAGCCCCCGCCAGAAGCGCCGTGGAGGCGCGCATCCTGGCCTACTTGCGTCACGATTATGCCGAGACGTCCGGGCGCGCCGCCTTCTTTGCCGAGGACGGGCGCTTCGAAGATCCGATCGGGGCGCCCCTGATCGACGGCAAACCGGCGATCGAGGCGGCGATGCAGCGGACCGTCGCCGCGGGCTGGCGCTCGCTGCTCGAGCCGCAGAAGATGTTCATCTGCGGTCGCGAGGCCGCGGTGGTCGTCACCGCCCAGGTCAGCCGCCATGGCGCCCCGGTGATGGTCACGCCGGTGGTTTTGACCTTCGTGCTGGATGACCACATGCTCTTCCGGCATGTGCGGTGCTTCCTCGATTACGACGGCGGCTGAGGTCTTTTCCTAGGGGCTGCGGCGCGCCGCGGGCCTCCTGCGGCCTCGCGCTTGCTCAGGCTCCCATGGCGGGGCGGGGGGCGGCGCCTGCTCCCGACAGACGTCGCGAAAGCTCGACACCAGATGGCGAACGGGCGAATCGGCGCGGGCCGGCGACCAGACCAGATCGACCTGCAGGCGGATATGGAGGTCATTCACCGGCTTGAGCACGAGCGACGCCGGAAGGCTCTCCGCGACCGATCCGTTGACGAATCCCAACCCCATCCCCTCGCCGATCAGAGCGAGCTGCATCTGCTCGGTGGGGACTTCCTGGAAGATCCTGGGCTCCAGGCCGATGTCGCGGCAGCCCGCCCACAGTTTGCTCTGGGCCAGCTGATAGATGCCCAGCTTCACCG
>Ga0307513_10002748_pt1 | contig 24208 bp, 34 predicted proteins | sample 15_EM_MG_FD_202174 | JGI IMG/M metagenome (GOLD analysis project Ga0307513, IMG submission 202174) | Populus trichocarpa ectomycorrhiza microbial communities from riparian zone in the Pacific Northwest, United States - 15_EM | ecosystem: Host-associated > Plants > Roots > Unclassified | place...
TGGTGATATGAAGATGTCGTTGGTCAGCTTCTTTCGTGTCCTACACCAGAATCGTTTTGAACTCAACGGAAACAGCGGGACCAACTTTGGCACTGGGGAGCCCGCATCGCTTGTCTTATCGTCACCCCGATCATCGTCTATATGATAACTTTCAAAATTCACTTCCTCATATTGAACCACTCTGGTCCCGGTGATTCACAAATGAGTTCTCTGTTCCAAGCAAATCTCGTCGGAAATGACTTCGCTAGGAACCCTCTCGGTCAGCCCAACTACACCACCCACTTGATCATTGCTGACATTTTTTCCGCGGTTCTAGAGGTCGCCATCGGGTCAAGGGTCACACTCAAGAACACGGGATGGGGAGGAGGTTTACTTCATTCCCACGTGCAAACATTCCCCGTTGGATCGATGCAACAGCAGGTCACTTGTTATCATTACAAGGATGATAACAATGACTGGGTCGTTCTGCCGCGATGGGATGAACCGGCCTATGATCCTAATGCTCCTTTGAGGTTCCTCAAGGATGGTGACATTGTTCGCTTGCGACATTCACCTACGTCGAGAAACCTACACTCCCATCCGGTCCCGGCCCCCATCACCAAACTCAACCATGAGGTGTCTTGTTACGGTAACGACACGGTTGGTGATGTGCAGGACCATTGGAGGATTGAGGTTGTGGACGATATCAAAAGGGGAAGCAAAAGTGCCTTCGAAAAAATTCACTCTTTGACAACCAGGTTGCGGTTCCGACACGTGCATCTTGGGTGTTATCTGAGAGCTGCAAATGCGGTCCTGCCTCAGTGGGGATTCAAACAGATCGAGGTTAGCTGCGACAAAGAGAACAACCCTGAGGATATTCACACTCACTGGAACGTGGAAAGTCATTGGAACGATCGGCGTAAGCCCAGGTGGATCGTTTTCTTATCTGTCACTAACCATCCGATACAGTACCGAGCGGCAACGCCAAATTCTATCGCTCACCCTTCCTCCGTGACTTCTGGCACCTCAACGTTGCAATGTGGACTTCAAACAATGCTTTGATTCCCGACCCGGACAAATTCGATGTCTTGGCGTCTGCGCCGTTCGATTGGCCGTTCCAACACCTTGGACTCCGCATGTGTGGTTGGGGCGACACCCAACTAAAGTACTACCTCATTGGCACCCCATTGATCTGGGCGGGATCCACTATCAGCTTGTTCATCGCGGTATTTCTCCTCGGGGTTTACTTGTTCCGGCAGCAAAGGAAATGTGTTGACATGGAGCCTCGTGCGGCCATTCATTCCCCTGGTGTCGTCACTTGCAATACTAATCACTGTATGCAGGTGAATGGGATCATTTCCTCTACGTTGGAAAGATTGCTTTCTTTGGGTGGTTCTTCCACTTCGGTAAAGCAGCCTTGTTTCTAGACTGGCGGGATCTGACCTGATCTTCACTTCACTCAGCTCCGTTCCTCATCATGGGTCGTGTCACCTACATTCACCACTACGTCCGTACCCCCCTTTGATGTTCCTGATACGACCGAAAGCTGATCTATCTTATCGATTTCATCCCCTCCTCCCCTTAGCTTCCAACCCTTTATTTCGCCGTCCTCATGTCCGCTCACCTCCTCGATCATTTCTTCTTCTCCGCTAAGCGATATTCGGAAAAAACGAAAAACATCATCTTCGGCGTCAATGTGTTCCTTCAGCTGGCAATGTTCTATTGGTTCAAGGAATTCGCTTGGGGGATCGAGGGACCAGTACACGATTATAAACACCGGGGATGGCGTTCTGTGAGTTTTTCCCCTTACCTGACTGTCACAAGAATTGATCACTGATCAACGTGAAACCCACTTATAGAGTTGGAATCTATACAATTAAATAGACAGTGTACCTATCTAATTCCCTTTCTGCTCCTCGATTCTCTTCCTGCCTCGCTCGGACATTTTTGGGCGTAGTCATTAAGCTGCATCATTGTAGGAGAAAACCAAAAAAGACGTCGTAAATCACTATATACACTGGTTTTCCCCCATCTCAGGATCCGCTGATATGCGCCGCCCCGTGATTACTTCGTCCAAGCATTGGCCACTCGTTTGTAAAACAGCAGGTATGGACATCTATGATCCTTATCTGCTTCGAACACATCCTTAGGCAGGACGTCCGAAACGAGTTCGTCGTCAATGCGTATCCACGCCTCGCGCGGCTTCTGGGCCATGTCCCGGTTCGGATGAAGAACGTCGAGTGTGTAGTGACCACCAGATGCAGACAGACCGTGGTGATAGAGAACTGTCGGAGGGTCGTCAACCAATTGACCCCAATAACCGATAGTCTCTCTGACTCACCTCCGAAGAGTTTGTACTTGACTTTTTGTGATTGCCTGCGTCCTGGAGAGATCAAACCTGGATGAACCGGCATAAGCAAACGTGAATTCGAACATAGAACTATCGGAATATACTTGAATCGATTTCCAACTCAGGAGTGAATGGAATCGGCTTCCCAATCTTGACCACATCACCTACTTGCGTATCATATAAGAAACGTTTTAGGTGAAGAACCAATATAGGTGGTAGGGACTCGATCAAGACTTGTTGGTGTGCATCCACCGACACACCAGGTCTTGTCGGCGAGGTCACGGTCACCGGTTGAGGATTTGAAATGCACTGAAGCGCCTCTCCGATCGTATTGACTTGTTCGCGCTACAGACGTTGTTAGGCGATGTAAGATCCCCTTTTTCATTCAATGGTGACGAACCTGAATGTCGAGTTGCAGCGCTCTCCAACTTTCCACGACTACGGAATCCTTATGTTGCGGTACGCGAAGTGTAGAGCGGAAGGTGCCACCGAAAATGCGGGTGATGGGAGAGTCGGTGGCCTTAGCCTACTCAGGATGTTAGGGTTTCCAGGTACAGAGGAAGGGGGCCCATACCGTTCGTGTTATCACGGTCCGATTCTTACGCCCGACCTCCATCCATCCACCTTCCTTAGGTGCCTCTTCTTCGCGCTCCTCGGTATGATTGAGGGATTGTGTGTTAGGTTTGGGAGAAACGGAGGTGAGGAGAGACAAAAGTTCGTCCTCGAGTGTGTCAAGGTAAAAGCCCAAGAACTCTTCTGCGTCTTCTTGATGTCCACCCTAAGGCATAATCTAAGCAAATGCTCCCACCCGGGTTGCTGAGTTTACCACTCACTCTCATGTTGTCAAATCTCTTCTTAGCCCTCATCGCGTCGTACACGCTAATCGGGGTGAAGGAGTCAAGGAATATATCCTCTCCATCCTCCTCTCGTCGCCTTCTTTCCTTTTCAGAAAGAGGGTTGAATTCTTTCAAGAACTCGACGGTCCCAGTGGTCAGGGAAATTCTGTTGTCGACGGATTTCTTAGAGTCAGATGACTGCGGCCCAGGCAGATACTTAGCCAGATCGGTAAATAGCCGGTAAAAAGGAGGGCAGTAGACCAGGATTTGAAGAACGGCATTCGCAAAGCACATATTCCCGCTGTTAACCAATCCACGGGGACGTATTTTCGGTACCTGGCCGGGTCCGGAAGGGCCAGTTGTTAGGAGTGTAACGAGTTCTTGCTTCTTGGTTGGGGGGATAGGAGTTGCTGGGGCATTGTCAACGTGGCCACCAGGGATCGAAAATCCAACAACTGTAGATGTAGGCAGAGCATTCCTCCCTATGGATGTGGTGTCGTCTTTCTTCAACAGCGAGGCCCAAGACTTCTTCACAGGAGGAGTCGCTGGAACCGAAGGGGCAGGTGGCGTGGTCTCGACTTCCGTGGTATCTTGCGGAGGTTCAGCCACGACAGGTATCTCAACAGGTGCAGCTGTGGAAGGTGTTGAAGGGGACTTTACTTCTGAAGGAGATGCATTGGATATTGAAGTGTGAGAGGATATTGGGGAGGCAGGGGTGGTGGAGTCATGGACGGAGGGGGTGGCAGCTGTCGTTTCTGTGACCGGAGACGAGGAGTCCGATGTTTGTGTTCGGAGTGTGGGAGATTCGTCAGATTTGCCAGATATTTCTGTTCCTTTATCCCGATCTGGATCCTCAGGTATGTTAACCACCGCCTGTGTTGGAGTAAGTGGAGGCGTTGGAAGGTCGAGTGCATCATCAACAACGTGCGGTGGTGGACGTGCTCGCGGAGAGATGATTATAGCAGGGGCCGTCGAAGGATCCGTCGGTCTCCGTGACCATATAGCGAACTCATTCTTAGATTTTTCGACAGTTAAAGTCGCAGATTGTTTTGTCACCAATGGCGAAGTGAGGATGGGTGAGAACTCTTCAGATGATGGTGTAGAAGGCACATCTGAGTGCTGGGGGGCAGGTTCCGATACGGATACAGGTTCAGATACAGATCCGGTTACAGGTTCTGGAACAGGTTCAGGAGCAGATTCGGGAGTAGGCTCCCGTGCAGGTTCTAAAACCGGTTCTGAGGCAGGTTCAGGAGCGGTTTCAGATATCTGCAGCACATCGTGAACCGAAGGGCCAGGTTGTGGAGTTGCAGTAGCGTGCGGAGGGAAATGGTTTAGCCCGGAGAGTTGTTTTGGCAGCGGGGAGAGTGGCTCTGCAGACCAGGAAAGATGGTAGGCATTAGGCGGATGAACGGGGTAATGGGGATATGGAGCATGAGTTGGTTGTGATTTGTGAGGGTGAGTGTAGGTGGGTGAGATTGGTGGTGGACTGGGTGTGGCACCGTCCACATGCTGGAAATGCTGGTTGTAGATCGGAAGATGGGGATGATATGGTGGGTGTGGGTGTCCGCGGTTAGGATACGATCCTCTGCCTGCGCCATTGGAAGGTCCCGCTGCCATTCGCGGGGGGGTGTGAGGCGGGGGATGGCTATTCGGGCCGTAGTGTTGTGGTGGCTGGGCGTACTGCTGAGCGTACCCATTGTGATACAAGTACGGATTATAATAACCTGAGTTATGGTAGGGAGGTTGCTGGTTTGCCATTGCTGCCAAGGAGTGACATGAGGTGATGTCCTGAGCGAATGGCAGAGCATATAAGGTCCTCACCAGAATCGCAGTATAGATGAGCCGGATCCGAGTGTTTGCGTCAGCGACCAGGGAATCGTAAGTAAAATTTGGCAGAGAGTTTTATATGCGCCGTCGTTGTCGAATGCGTCGGCGAAACAGCCGGCGGTGGTCGGGGCACAGCGCAGATCGGGCCTTGAGGCCTTGAGAGTGAGCACGATGGACGTCGGGGAAGAGGAAGGAGATCGATGCCGGTGGGTGGATGCCATCCAGCGCGTGTTCGTCAGGACCCCAGCCTGCCTCTCGAGGCCATGAGCGACGCGCTCGCTATCGACGACGGCCATCCCCTCGCTCTCGAACTTCAGAGTCTTCGCGCAACAGTCGCAAAGTACCAGGTATCCATCGTCGTTTCGTTCGCATCTGCCGATTTCCTCATACCTTGATGTCCGCGTTTCGCAGCACGAGGCGGCATCTGCATCCGTGAAGCTTCAAAGACACTCGCTCGACACATCTTATGCTCTTGAGAGGTCTCAGGCTTTGGAAAGGGAGAACGCTCGTCTCATAGAAGAGCTCAAGGTCCTTCGAGCTCACCCAAACACCAGCCCCGATCCGTCCGCGCTCCAGAACCCCCAACTGAACAACACTCTTCGCCAACTGTCCGACAAACTCTCTCAGACTGAGGAAATACTGCTGAAGCGTACGAGCGAATCGTTACACGCGGCTCATGAACTCGCCAGGGTCAAATATGACCACGATGCCGCATATGAGATCGCTGCCAATGCCAGGGCCCGCGAGCAGGACTGCAAGGTTCGAGAGAGGACTCTTTTGCTACAGGTTCGCAACGTCAAGGAAGAGAGCAAGATGGCAGATCTCGTAGTTCAGGTCAGCTTTACCGTCCCCTCGCATCACGGGGCTTTGTGTTCACTATCGGGGCTCAGGAATACGCCAATCTGGTTCGAAACCTAACGGATAAGAGTTCCTCATCTTCGCAGAGTGCCAAGTCCGCAGAGATCAATCATTCACGCCAACTTTCCTTCTCAAAGGACCTCGCCCAAGGCAAGATCGGCCTTCAGAAATTACTCGGTGAACTCAGCCAGGAGACCGAAAGGTTACATGCTGAGATATACGATCTACAGTCCGAACTCGAGGTTGTAAAAATCCAACAGGAATCCGAGCGCAAGCTCTCCGAACAAGAAAGACACGCGCTGGCCCGTGTTCAGACCGAATTCGACAAACTCAACCTCGACGATTCTACAGCTGCAAAGATGGTCTCTCGTTACATGTGTGTTTCTCGTGTCTCGTACCCCCATGAGCCTCACACGTGTCTAGGAAATTCTCGCAGACATCCAACAACACGTTACAGAATGCATTGGAAGGTCTCAAGGTCAGGCACGCAGCCACAACTGCCACATTAAACGCCCAGATCGATTACTTCCAACGATGCCTTTTTGGCGAGAGAAGGATGGTCGAGAAACTTCGCATGGCTTTGGACGACCTCTCGGAGGAGATTTCTCGGGAGACTTACGGCAGACGAAGAGAGATCTCTCTTAGACTAGCTTGTCTTGGCCGGGAAGAAAACCTCGCCGAGCACCTCCGCCGGTGGCATAGGAAGGCTCGCGAGCACCACCAGCGCGCATCCTCACTTACGAACGTCGAGGAAGTGTTAGATGCCTTTGGGAAGGCCCTTTCTGATTCCGACGGTCTCCTTGACGCGTTAGATGGAGAACTCTACTTGGAGGACCTTCCCGCTGGCTCTTTGGCCCGTATAATCGCGGCGAGAGACGCAGCGGATTTCCTCTCACAGGAGCTCCAGGTGGAAACCGACAGACGAATGCAACTGGAACGGTACCTAGCTCACATACAAGAGCAACAACCGTCGTTGCCAACTTCCATCGAGCAACTCAGCGATATGGAAGAACCCCCTCCCGGTCATGTCCCAGACGTTTCCTCTTCCGATAACCTGAGCTCTGACGCTCCTTCCATATACTCCGCCGATGCCCAAGATGTCGTTGGTGTCACTGAGACCAAAGCTGACAAACCTTTACCATGTTCTCCTAAAATCCCCATCCCTTCAAGACCCTCTCCAAATCTTGTACTATACCACCCGTCTCCAGTAGTCTCCTCCCCCCTTGATAATGTTCCATGGCTGGATCCCAAACTCAACGCCCCGGACGGAGCGGCCGAGAAGGGAGGAAATATTAATGCAGCCTCACCCATCACCCCTCCCCTCCCGGTAATCATGGAATCAGCAGAGACTTCCATACCCTCGGTGCACGTTTCCCCGGTCGATCCTGAACCCGCCCAAACGATCAACAACCGCGACGCCCCGCCCGCCGAAGAAGTCTCTCTGCCTGTGAATGATCTCAAGCGGGCCCCAGCATCCGTAACCTTGACCCCCCGGTCTGCGGTCTTGGAAGTTCATTCCCCGATATCTCCTGTCCACACACCAGCGCCCATAGTTGAACCGGAGGATCAAAAACGCCAGGAATTATTGGAGGGACTGTCGAGTGTCAAGTCACGGTATGACGAGCTTCAGAAAGCATTCCGCGGATGCCACACAGCTCTCAAGGAGCTCACAAAGTCATTGTCTTTGATCCCTCAGACCGACACCGTCGGCCTCGTTCGGATCACCGTTCAGCGACTGGACGATTTCAACGAGGACACTCGAGTCGAGTTGGAAATTCGTTGCGCAGATGAAGAAAGGGTCACACAGGCCTTCCAGACCTTGCTGATGGTTAAAGGTGCCATTGTCAGTGAGGAAGAGATGGCTCACCTCGAGGAGAAGGTCATAGCCTTTATTGAGGGGACAGACAAATCGGTCTCTCGAGCGATACGACAGTTTTCCCAGAAGTTGGATGACCTGACACACGATATAGCTTCCATCAAGGCATTCATCCACGACATACCAGACAATATTCCAGAACCTCCGAAGTCCTCTGGCACATGGTCCACTTTCACCTCCAGCCTCCTTGGGCAGCGACTGCCTTCGCGACCCGCCAGCCCTGCACCAACGTTTGGATCCGTGATGACTACACCGAGACTCCGACACCCTCCTTCCCTCCCACAGCTGCGCAAATCGTCCACCCCTGAACTGTCTGACCCGCTGGCAGTGCTTCACCTCCGCATCCCGATACCCACGCCAATACCCACGCCATCGTCGCCTCCTATCCCTAGACCTTCATCCAGGCAACAACGAACTGTATCTGGAATGCACGTGCTTGGCTTCGGGCATAGAGGTGGTCTATTGACCTCTCCAAGCACGAGTCGGAGGCCCTCTCTGGCCCACTCACCTGGTTCTGACCAGACGGTCGGGGTGACGGATACATTCGCTGACACGTCGGAGGATATAGAGTAACTTATTTTATTGGTGGACCTAGGTATTTAAAGTAGCGTATTCTAATATTTACTGACTTGGTACTTAAGCTGCGGGGAACGTGGATCACGGCCGATTTCTCCATAGATCTGCCGTGGTGTCGATCAATCCGCCACCTCAATTGAACCAACCCACCATGTCCACCGAAAAAATCGAGCCCGACTACGATGCAGTTCCGTTTCCTTCTGATTCTTCGCGCTCTCGGCCGTCTCTTCACGATATGTATCAGAACTTCCAGCGTGGCCCCGCTCCTACATCTTATCCTGTTTTTCATATGCCGGTTTACGACGATCCAGCTGGTTCGAGTCGGGTAACAAGACGAGCTGCCTCTCCACATACGCTTGCGACCCCTACACCCGCTGTTGCCTCGCGTTATCGTGGACCCCAACAGTACCCAGCAAGACTGAATACAATTGATAGCGTGGATTCCAGTGAACCGGGTCCTCCAGGACGGTATATCCCGTGGAAGGACGATCGTCGGGACGACCTGGGTGATGCCTCGGAAAAGCTCGCTCGCTCTAAGGATCCCATCCGAGAGGAAGAGGAGCGGCTCACAGCAGCCGAGACAGAATACGAACGCTTGCAGGCTATGGACACGAAGGAACGCGAGAAGTTTTTGAAAAAGAAGCGAATCGAATTTCATGTCACCTGTGGGTAGCCCCCAGAAACACTTCTATGTTGACATTGACTGACGAGCTCACAGCGATATACAATCGCCACAACTTCCTTCTCCGTCTCGCGCGAGCTCTTCTTACGTTTGGCGCACCTTCCCATCGTATTGAGTCTCAATTACAGGATTGTGCGCAGATCCTGGACGTTAAGGCGGAATTCGTACACATTCCAAGTCTCATTATTTGCTCGTTCTATGACCCAGAATTCGAAGGACCAAACACTCAGCTCGTTCAAGTGAACGGCAGTCTTGATCTCGGGATACTGCATCAGATCCACCTTATCTACCGAGACGTTGTCCACGACGAGATCAGCGCAAAGGTCGGAACTACACTCCTCAATGAATTACTCGTCTCGCGGCCGATATATGGACCGTACGCCTTGATGTCCTTCTCGTTCCTCATGTCGTTCATGATCTGCCCTTTGGCCTTCGGTGGTTCGCTCGTGGATACGTCCGTGGCTGGAGTCGGCGCAATCATTGTGAGTTTCATGAAGTTCAGGGTCGCGACGAAAAGTGAAGTGTACGGTCACGTCTTTGAGTATGCTACCCTTCTTCTCCGGCACTTGCAAAGCGTTGATTTTATAATCAGGATTTCTATGGCAATGTTGATGTCGTTCCTGGCTCGGGCTTTATCGTCTATTCCTGGGGACTACTTCTGCTATATCGCGATCTCGTCCGCAGCCATCGTCGGTATTCTTCCTGGCTACCTCGTTTGTATGCGTGTTTTCTTCTCGTACGTGAAGCTCCCCTGATAATATACTGTAGTGACAAGTTCTCTGGAATTGGCATCGAAGAATATTGTCTGTGGAAGTATCAAAATGGTCTATTCACTGATATACACCACGTTTCTGGCATTTGGTCTTCAAATTGGCTCCGATCTATACCTTCGGATCGATGGTGCAGCGCGTCGTCGCCTCGAGGAACTCTCAAACCGTCTGTTGACCAGTGTCTCCGTCGAGGCTACTTTCAATGCAACCGATACATCATCGCGAAACGCCTTTCTGAACGGGACCTTCACCGTTACTTACCAGACACCTCAGGAGAACCTCTACATGTATGAAGGATGTTACAGATTCCCGAATCGCCAGTGGTACTTGCAACCATTCCCCTGGTGGACTCAATTCATCCTCGTGCCTCTGTTCTCTCTGTTCTCGTCTCTGTCAAACATGCAGCCAGTCCTCAGTGTTCAACTTATTGTGATGGTTGTCATCTCTTGCGCGGCGTACGCGGCGAACAAAGCGGCGAACATGTACATCTTTCGGCGATCTGATGTGGTCTCGATGCTGGGAGCGTTTACTGTCGGGATTCTAGGAAACGCGTACTCCCGGAAAATGGGCGGGACAGCGTTCACTTCAATGGTGACGGGAGTTCTGTTTTTGGTACCCTCCGGATTGTCGCAGACGGGAGCGTTATCGGGTGGGAACGGGATTGCGATTGGAGGAGCGATGATTGCGGTCTCCATCGGGATCACCGTGGGACTGTTCATTAGCCAGGCTTTTGTTTACATGTTTGGGTCGAGGAAGGGAGCGGCGATGTTTTCATTCTGATATCTTGTTACGTTCGGTAGCCGTCGCAGCGGTCAGTTGATTAGTTACACGTGACAAGGATGAGTGGTCGTGAGAACTCAATCTGCTTGCCCAGCGCCCAGGTTCTGGCTTCGGACGAATCGTCTTTTGTGGCCGTCTCTGGTCAGACAGGGTAGATGGGATGGATTTGAGGGAGAGCTGATCTCGTGCGACCAACAGAGGCGATAAGGACGATAACGGACGATAATCGCTTGCTAGGCGCGATAATTCGAGATAAATATGAATATTTGTGCGCGTGGTCGTCTCGTGGTTTCTATTTTCTTTTTCTTTCTTCCTCTTTCCCTGCGGCGTAGGTAGAAAATAAACCTGCAACAGGCAAGGCGAGAAACTCTTCCCACTCCAAACCGACTTGCTGTCACGATTCACTCTCACCCACCGCGCACTTCAAGGGACCTAGTCCCCCCCAACCCAGTCCTGGAATCCTTGACCTCTAATCAGAATCCCCAGCCACCACACTCTACCTCTCTCTCTCTCTTCCCAACCTCACCCTCCCCCGCAAGAATCCGCTCCCGCTCCCAATACGAAGACCGTGAACCGGCGTCGCCGACCGTAGCGGACCTCTCTTCAACCACCACCGATAGTGAACAAGAGGAGCCCGCCAGGAAGAGATTGAGGCTCGGGAACGGCTCTGGCTCTTTCTCAAACCCGCCTCCAGACTCGCTCCCCACCAAACCGCTTAGTTCCATGCGACTTCAATCTGATCAAGCATCCTCCTCCACCACCTCCCTCGCAGTGCCCTCAAATTCGCTGGCCGGCCCCTCCACTCCCGTACAAAGTTCGAATTCGTTCAGTAGCAATGGTCATACGAACGGGGCTGGCCCGACCACCAACGGCTTCTCGAGCGGGCTGACGAACGGTTCCGGATCCTCCAACTCGTCTCTAGGCCCTGTCAAGAATGGAGTCGTCAAGTACAGCAAGAGCGTGGCACAGGTGTCGCTTCCCGGTAGGAAGCTCTTCCCAGATTCGAACGTGGATAGGGAAGAGTTCGTGCGACTGGTCATTCAGAGCCTACGGGACGTAGGTTACATGTGGGCTCCCTCTCTCTTTCTTTTACGCGCCGGTGGACATGCGATTTCTGACCGATGATACAGCGAATCTGCCGCTACACTAGAAGCCGAATCTGGCTATACTATGGAATCACCGGAAGTTGCGGAGTTCAGGCGTTATGTGATGGAGGCATCGTGGGAGCGGGCTGAAGCTGCATTAATTCGTCTGGGTGTCACTGGCGAAGATAATTTAGTGGTACGTTTCACCCGATGCTCGGCTATCCTTTATAACCTAATTCGTCCTGCCGCCCGCAGGAGTCGCGGTTCCTTATCAGTCAACAGAAGTATCTGGAGTTGCTGGAGAACAGAAACACAACTGCGGCTTTGATGGTCCTCAGAAACGAACTTGTTTCGCACAATGTGGACCCAGAACATTTGCATTCACTCTCGAGGTCCGTGATTCGGAGGCGTTCCTTTCGTTTCGGGATTTCATTGACTTTTTGGGGCACAGCCTTATTATGTGTTCTACACCTGAGGACCTCAGACGTCGGGCAGGCTGGGATGGGGCAAGGGGCGCCTCGCGGACACGGCTGCTGAACAATCTGCAGAGTGTGTTTCAGATTTTACGATCCTATCAGCCTCCACTAACATAACATAACACAGAACACATCCCATCAGCAGTGATGATTCCACAACGGCGCTTCCTCACCCTCCTCGAGCAGTCGCGGTTATGGCAACAACAGCAATGTCCGTACCATAATTCGCCACCAGACTCTCTTTCCTTTTCCTTGTACCGAGATCACCATTGCGATTCTTTGTGTTTCCCTAACACTACAACCACAATTCTGGAAGTGCATACCGACGAGGTGTGGAACATTGAGTGGAGCCACAGTGGCGAATACCTTGCCAGTGCTGGGAAAGACAAGAGCGCGATTATCTGGAGGGTTGGAGTGAGTTGGTATCTTTCCCTCCTCCGGTCGAGTACTGACTCCAAAGTTTCCTTAGCCCGAGAAAGAGCCAGCTCAGAGAGAGTACACACAACATCTTGTGCTGCGGGACCACCAATACCCTGTGGGATGTATAACGTGGTCTCTGGACGACTCGATGCTGCTCACCAGTTCTGATAACCATATCAAGATGTGGAACACCCGTGTACGCTCCATACAGTATTCACCTTGATCCCTGCTCACGCTCGCCCCATAGTCCGGTCTGTGTATGCGCACTATCGAAACTCATACCGAACCGGTGACGGCTATTAGATGGCTACCCGATAACTCTGGGTTCATATCCGCAGGATTGGACCGAAAGATTTTTATATGGGTCGGTTTTCACCCCATGGATCCAAAATTACGAGACTTACAAACCCCGTTTAGGATACCGAAGGTAACCAGAGGGATTCTTGGGGGATGACTACCATCCGGGTCACAGACTTGGACGTCAGCCCCAATATGACAAAGGTTGTAGCGGTGGGAATCATTCTCCTTCCTCCATCGGTCCCAAATCCTCCAAGTAGTGCGGGGGCTTCCCCGGCTCCTGGGGCGCGCGGGGATTCGGCATCCCAGTCGCCTCAATCCCAACCACATGCGTCAAGTTGTCTTGTTAAATCAGAGAACAGGATGATCGTATATGATATGATTACTAAACAGACAATAGCGTGCGTATCCGTGAGTTGCGCTTGGATCATAACATCTGATGCGAGATCTATGGCAGGTCACTGAAGCTGGATGGAGAGACGACGAGTGCCAGGGTCTCCCACGATTCAAGATTCGCGCTGATAAACCACGCCCCCGACGTGGGTCTTCATTTACTCTGGCCCTCACGCGCTCTGCTAATACGAAATCACCTGTAGGAAATGCATCTATGGGATCTGAGTCTATCACGGATAGCTTGCAAATTCACGGGACAGAAGCAGGGAAAACACGTTATCAGGAGCTGTTTCGGGGGAGTGGACGGGAATTTCGTGGCGAGTGGCTCTGAGGGTGCGTCTCAAAATTTGGGTGATAAGAAACCCGGTTGACACTCTATCCAGATGGTAATGTGTACGTCTGGCATCGAGACTCGGGGGCGTTGCTCGAGGTCCTGTCTGGTCATGGGGAAGGGAGTGTGAACTCTGTGGCATGGAATCCGAAGAATGAACGGATGTTTGCGTCCTGCTCAGATGACAGGACAATCCGTATCTGGGAGGCTGTCACGCCGGGAATGCTGGAAGCGGCCGCCGCTTCTGCAGACAAGGACGCAATCATGGCCGATGGCGCTGGTGTGGCAGGAAGTTCGAAGAACGAAAAGGGGAAAGGTAAGGTCACATCGTGATCACAACGTTCCCCAGGCCCCGCACCCGCTTCATTGATCTTATCATCGTTCGCCACCGCCGACCCGCACCTCTCATTACATATCACCGTCATCATCACACCACCCACCCCTCAAAACCATCGCCTTAGAAATGTTACAGTATGTGTATAATTTGCAGGATCTTAGGACAATCACGTTGCAGTTGACCGCTTTGTATACTTATCGTCACCCCCAATGGGTATTTCCCACAATTCACACTTCACGCACGCGCCGCATGGACTCCAAATGAAGACTCGGAGGCGATTACCGATATGCAAGACTACAGTACGGATACAAGTACAGGGAAACTACAAACGCAACAAAAAAGCAGACTGATCGGGTGTCAGCGATAAGAGCGGGAGTGCCTCGAGGTGCACAACTCACAGAAAGCACGAGGACAACTAATCACTATCAGAGCTGGCGGACTCCTCTTCGGCCTTCTTAGAAGGTTTGGGAGCGGTCTTGGTCTTGGAGGCAGGCTTCTTTGCACTCGATTCCTTCTTCTCCCCACCGCCAGAATTCTTGGGGTTTTCCGGGGAGTCCTTCCACAAGACGCTAACCTGCAGGCATGACGTCAGGACGCGTACGCCTCGAGCGCGGCCCAGAAACACGCACAGCGGACATGGCCTCCTTGGCGCTCTTTCCGGGATTGGCCTCTCTCCAGATGGGGAGTTGTGCCTTTACGAAGAGGTTATAGGGACTGGGGCCCTTCTTTGACTTTGGTTCGGCAACTGTGGAAACGAATCAGCGAATAAGATCACGGGGACCGGAGTATATGCGCGCAGAATCGTACCTTTCTTCGTCCTCTTTTCGGTGGTAGCCTTGCGAGTGGACCTGGTCTTAGTTTCTATTGAATCGAGAGACGTGAGCTTAAGGTCGGGCGGGGGCGGGAAAGAGATGCGTAGATAACTTTCTGGAGAAACGCTACAAACCTGTTACGAACTTGCCCATTTCTCGTTATTTGAAGGGGAGAGGGGATTGTTTGGGGCTGGGGGGTAAGACTGCGTGGTTGTGTGTGGTTAAGGGAAAGGGAAGGGGGGCAGACGGCCAGGCGGCAGCTTTTATTATCACGCGCGTTGACATCACGTGTTAGGAGACCGTGCACGATCACGTGATGGAGTTTGCGCCGATCGTTTTTTCCCGCGATTGATGGCGTTTGCCGAGGTATATAAATGGGAGGCTCTCTGAAGCCACCAGCCCCCCGCCCCTCTGGCAGCCTGCCCGCGTAATGTTGATCTTTGTGCACGCGCACACCCTCCCTATTTTTACCATTCGCGAGGACGTATCTCAGCGTCCGATATCTCGGCCCTCGTGGCCTACGTGCACAACTGGTCGTTCTGGCTTTCGATCTTGGCCGGGAGCGACGCTTTTCTTATGAAATTTCTGGTGATCGAACCGATAAGCTGCGTCGATCCACTCCACCCATCCATAAAAAGGACTGCGATGCCACACCGGTTTCGCCAGGTGAGGATTCATTTACTTCCGCTGGAGATCAGTGAACCAAGTTTAGTGTGTGAGATACACTAGTGAACGTTCAGATAGCGTGTCTCTATCCGGGAGAGCAGGGAGGCTTATCTCAACGTCCTTCATCCCGCGTGAGAACCGCGTACGGCAAATTCATGAAGTGGAGTTGGTCTCTTCCATGACACCCGTCAACCCCTCAGGTATATCCGAGGGTCATCGGGAGGGCCAAACCCGGAACAAACATTCGGCTAGTGTCCAATCAGCCAGCTTCCTCAGCTGAGCAGCCACCGTATCCGGGGGCAGTTATCCACGCCGCTCTGTTATAACCCCCTTGAGTGTCAGCCACCTTCCGCGTCAGGCATCCAGGCACCAGCGGCTTCGCCTACCACCATCATTCCGAAAACCGCCACCATTCGTCGGCTGTCTCTCTGGTCCCAAGCCGGTTTGGCTACCACAGGTTCTGTGAGGTCCTGTGGCGTCTGATTTCGCAGGCGGGGGGTCGCCGTCTGCCGAGCCGGCTTTTCTAGTCTAACGGACCCTGACAATTTATTCATCACGATCGTGATCCTGGGCTGGGGCTTCCGAGGTTGGGGCGAGGGCAGGTAAAACGTGTCTAGCGAGGGCTGGATCGGGGCTGTGAAGACATCGCCGACGTAAGTTCTGTCATGGGACGAGCTCAGCATGGGCGGCAAGCCCTTTTTTCTTCCACGCCCACTCCCCCGTTGTTCTACCCCAACGACCGAGGCTGGCCTGGAAAGCGTTGGGGTACCCACGCCACGGGGACCTGCCTCAAACCGACTGCGTTGCCTGTCAGGATGGCACCAGCCTGTTGACGGCAACAGGCTATGTTTACTCCTGTTGGTTCTCCCCAAGTTCCGTGGGGGCGCCTTCAGTAGCCCTCTCAGTCACGAGTCGCGATTTATGACCCGTATCGAGGCATCACCGCGCGCCCAGTGTGGCTTAGTCTATCCTGCGCGATCCATGTGGCCATCGGGTGCTCACTCGCGCTCCGGCACTGGACAATTGCGATATGGGACCGAGAGAAAGAACGACAGACGAGCGTCTAAGTCAAATACCCCGCACTCCTGGATTCCCAAACCTCAAATTTGCCTGATGATCAGACTAGGGGGCCCGAAATCCTCCCGGTCGGTTGAGATGACGAAATGTCCACCGGGATCTGGAACTGTAGAAAAAAAATTTCCCGTCTCCTTGCTCATCGTCACTTCCCTGTAATTCCCCGTGCGACTCGGAGAGCCTTGACAACCCTTGGGGTTGGCTCCCGGTCTATCCGGCACGAGTTGTGTGCGTGGCCTTACGGAACGCCGTGATGCGTGGATAACCTTTTCAATGCAAAAACGTTAAAGGATAAAAACTCTGATGATGCAATTTGGAGCTGGAATTATCGTGATTTCACTCAAACTTACGAAACTATCCACACGATTTCTTCCCGGCGTTCTCACACAGGGTCATCGGAGCCTACCTCATAATTATCGTGGTCATTCAAAGGCTCCACGTCTAATACAATTTGTGGCTATGGCCACGTATGGTAGCTACATACCTGGCGAACGCAATATTGTTCTGAAGAATGAAACCACGATAATACACAGCGCCGGCGAAGAGGCGAAGACAGGATTTTGAAGAAAAACAAACCAATGTAGTCGCCTGCCATCCTCTCCGCCCGACCTGTCGCTTCTGGGCATGGGAATGAAAAGGCATTGATTCCGAAAAGGTAGAAATGGCCCAGCCATAGCACCGATATGTTACAGTGCCGTTGCCTAAGAGTCGATCAGGAGTCGATTGGAGATCTAGGGTCAGCTGGAGGGGACCGATTCATCACGGTCCTCAAAGACCCAATGTCCACATACACGGACTGGACCCTAGCTTGGGGATTGGAATATCAGAGCAACAGGTGATCCACGGACATACACGGTTGAGTATGGGGAGATGGCGGCGCATGGCGCAAGATTGGCCATTGCACAGTCGCATCGCGATCGTATGTGGTCATATCGCCATTGGGTGAGCGAAAAGAACGCAACCCATTAACGTCCCGATATCAAGGTCTTCGCGATTGGCAGCACGTCGAAGCCAACCATAGTGAGCACAACTCGATTTGATCTCTTCAGCTCCCAAAGGCCTCAAGCTTAAGGCCAATAAACATGGGCCAACACGACCAAGTGGTAGAATTCGAGGAGATTACACGGAAATGCCACATGAAAGTCGTGTCTGATGTTATCCATACAAGTTTAACCGGCAGAGTCCCAGAATCATTTGAAGATGTACACGTTGCCAGGGGGTGGCAGAGAAATGGAAAAGAGAAGGGGCGAAGCGATCACGAGGTAAAAGCACCGTCGCAACTAAACAAGTGGACTCTTGATTCGGGATAGTCCAGCGTTTCAGGGGAACGGAGAGCGTGATTTGGAAGAAGTCTGGGAATACGCAAGCTGAAGGTAATTTGCGATTATCACAAACGCAGGGTGCGAGAATGCAAGAGGTACGGTAAATTTTTGAGTGTAAAGCACATCGAATAATGGTGGGAGAGAATGAGAAATAATAAGTGTTTGCGTGTTTGTTATGTTGATAGATAAAATAGCAAGAGGCTGAGAATAATGAACGTTGATTCGTATATGGCGTTGAATGATGTTATCGTCCCTGCCTGTCCGGAGAAGGGACTGGGAAAATGCGAATGGTGATGTGGTGATACAGTCCGATAGCGTCAAGAAAATGGTGAGGGCCTCACGTGGAGCATTTTTGTGTTCATTTTGTCGTGTAGGGGGGGATAAGTGGGGCGCTTAATGGGGGAGACCTTGCACCGGAACCCCTCGTCGTTCCCGGTCCCTCAAGCCGCTCCTCCCCTTGCCAAAGCCGGGACCATTGACATAGGCAGGAGAAGTGTCCAATTCGTGGGCTCTCAGCCGACCTCTTCGTTCACCATCGGCACCATGGTTGTAGGTAACAGCGTCCCTCAGCCTCCAATCACGATCCTCACCCTCGTCGGACTCGTTCGAATACCTGCGGGACCTTGATCGCAACCTTGCCTCCGGGTCGATGCTGATGGAGACCCAGTCAGAAACCTTTTCGTGGCTTTCGATCCGCCGGCCTCGATGTGGCCTCCTCGAAGTAGGTTGGCACGGTGAGACAGATACGGCGGCAGTTACGGAAGACCTCGGGGGTGAAACCACGGTGCACAACCTAGGAGACTTGTTCCGAGAATCGTTCCTTGCCCCGGGGGAAGTGGAAGAGTCAGGGCCCCGGTGCCTTGATCGTCCCCGCTCGGCCCGACCTCTCAGGGATGCCTCCTCAAAGGCAGACGATGAGGAGTCTGACTGATTCGCATGGACTGTCGTTGGGGTGATGGCACTTGTGGAAGGGGCAGTCTTCATGTGGGGTGGCGATTTTGGGATATTCCGTGACGTGTTGGCACCGGTGGTTGATGGAACACGCCGAGAGGACTGTCTTCCGGGCGAAGAAGAGGTCAGGGCCAACAGAGAGAAATACGCGGGGAGACTGGCGCGGTTCCTCTTTTTAGACGCCGATGTTTTTGTAACTGAGGAAGGTGTTTTTACCGAAGGGTTGGCGCGGAGGGTGGATTCTTTGTTGTTTATGCAGTCAGATAACTCATCATCTGCACCAGAGGAAGGGGGAGTTGGAGAAAGGGGGAGGGAGGGGGCGCTTTGGGGGACGCCCACAGATGACCGGACCGGTGAAGATGCGCCAGAGTCGGAAGTCCGGACGAGACGGGGATGGGGGATTGTGGAGTGCCAATTGGTACTAGATGGTTTCCGAGCGTAATTGAGACCGGATGATGGGAGGTGCTTCTCACTTGGGTCGCAGAAGGCGGCGTGGTCGGGATGATCATTTTCATCCTCCGTATACTGACCAGAGGACCAGGGAGATAAGGCCGAGTAGCGGTGAATGGCGGCTGGGTGGTTATTTACGTTGCGATAGCGGGAGTAATTTTGGAGAGGGCCGCCGCTGCCGCCGAGAGCGGTTGGGAGGAGAGCGGGTATGTCTCTATCTGGTGTCCCAGACATGGTGAAGCCGAGGTGGGGGGAGGGGAAGTTGCTGCTAGCGGTGGATATGGATGGGGAGGTAGCGTCTAGACTTTCGCAGTCGTAGCTACAATATGCACGCCTATCGGAGGGCGGTAAGGGCAAGCTGGGGCAGGGGGGGAAAGATACGAGAGATATATACCCATCGGTTAGAGGTTTGCCACACTGCAGACACACGTCCTCGTACATGACGGCGGTCGGGGGCGGAGGAGAATGTGAAGGGGGAGAGGACAAGAGAAGGACAAGGAAAGACTGGCAGGGTGCGGATTGACGAGAAATATAAGTGGTGGAATTTCAGGCGCACCTGACTAGGAAATTTAACTGATTATTTACTTTTATTATTTATTTTTCCCTGTCACGATAACGGGGGTCACGGTAAAGCGTGACAGCCCTTGTACACCCCCTCGACTGGCTGGGTGCCGCAGTGGTCGCGAGAGCCCACGGCGTCCTTGGGTGAGGCACTGTCAATCCTACTCTCTCTCCATCTACCATGTCCTCTCCACCCAACCCTAGAAACAATTCGCGTTCCGTGTTCTCGCTCAATGCCTCAACGTCCGCGTCTAGACCTTTCTTGAACGTCCTGAATCCCATGGCGAGAAGCAGGGACTACAAGGGCTACATCCAGGCCAACCAGTCTGTGCTCGAGGAGGCCGAAGAAGACGAGGCCGATAACACTTCCGTGTTCGCCCTTCAGAACTCTCCCCCCCAACGTGCTCAACAAGATCTCGCTGCCCAACCCACGCCCCAAAGGTCCGCTTGGCGCGGATATGACACCTCGGCTGCGAACGTACTCCGGCCAAATATCCAGGAGGAGGATCATAAGCACGTTCGTCTAGATCATTCCGATTCCTCGGATGACGAGGTTCCCCAAAGTTTCATGATCGAAGCCTCGTCTTCCAAGCCCAGGAGAAAGTCTTCGAAAGCCAAAGAGAAGGCAAAAGCAAATGAGACCTTTCAACAGCCCTCACGTCCTCCCTTACTTTCCAGGGGCGACTCCACGCGTCCTATCCTTCCAACCACCACACAGGACGTGAAGGCGATCTATGGTGCCCCTCCCCCCAAACCCTCAGAGATCGACTCGTCAGCTCAATTTACACACGGTCATTCTGGCCCTTCACAACCGAAGCAGATGCGCGGTTTAGACGCCTACGAACGTGCCCTGTGGAACTGGGTCAACGTTTACAATCTCGACGCGTTCCTACAAGAAGTCTACCAATATTATCAGGGGAAGGGGATCTACTGCATCGTGCTCTCCCGTGGTTTAAATCTTCTGTCAGTCTCATCCCCCATTCTCACCATACATGCATCTCACCCATTTTGCGTAGCACAGTGGGATTCGTCATTGGTTTTTCCACGTTCCTTTTGGGCTGCGTCGAATATTCACGCATCCGACCTGAACACATCACCCGGTTGTCTGACGTAGTCGTCGATCGATGTGTCTCCAAGTAAATGCGACAAAATCATGGCTCTTAGGTGCTCAACTGACACCTCCCATAGGTTCTCCGGATTTACCCTCCTCTTCTTCCTTCTCTTTACTGCGTCCTACGTTTGGCGGATCGTGACCTTCGTATTCGAGGCCAGGCGGTTGATGGATCTGTACCAGTTTTACACACATCTCCTGCGGATCCCAGATGTACGTGTTCCTACCCCTTTCTGTCGCCAAGGAAATTTACACGCATACCGTTATCTAGGCTGATATCCAAACTATCGCCTGGCCGGAGGTTGTCCGCAGGATTGGTGCCATCCGTGAAGAAAACCCCCTTACTGCGTTATCATCTCACTCCACTTCCGATACCACAACTGCCACCGCCAAGCTTGACGCTCATGATATTGCTAACCGCATTATGCGACAAGAAAACTACCTTATCGCCCTTTTCAATAAGGAGCTGCTTGACTTGCGTGTTCCACTCCCCTCGGCTCTTCAGCGCTTCGTTCCACCCGAGGAGGGCAAGGGACGCATGCTCACCAAGGCGCTAGAGTGGAATTTACGGTTTTGTTTGGTGGGATACTTGTTTGACAGGAGTGGACGTGTGAGAAAGGTCTTTTTGAAATCAAAGAATAGACCTGCGCTTGTTGAAGGGTGGGTGATTTCCCCACAGGCACGGGACGGTTGTTTTCCGGGCCTGACTGCTAACGCCTTACTGTTTTTGGTAGGTTGAGGCGAAGATTTGTATTCATGGGCATACTGAACGCGATTTTTGCGCCTTTCATCGTGTTATACCTCATCATGTATTCCTTCTTCCGGTATTTCGACGTTCGTACTTCCATTTTCACCTCTGTCGCACCCGTTTCCAGCGCTTACCCTACCTCCCCTTCGCGCTCGCATTTTACAGGAGTATCACAAGAATCCCTCCTCCATCGGCGGCCGGAAGTATACCCCGTTCGCAGAATGGAAGTTCCGGGAGTTCAATGAACTGCCTCACCACTTTACTCGCCGACTTGACGAATCATACCCAATCGCTTCCATGTACATTGGTCAATTTCCAAACGAGAAGTTGACGATCATTATGCGTTTTGTTGCGTTCATCGCTGGATCCTTTGCTGCTGTGCTGTTATTGGCAACGGTGATCGATCCAGACCTGTTTGTTGGGTTCGAGGTAACATCCCACCGTACTGTCCTTTTCTATGTTGGCGTCTTTGGATCGATCCTCGCCGTCGCGAGGGGGATGATTCCCGAGGAGAACAGGGTATTCGATCCGGAGCTGTTGATCATGGACGTCATTCAGCACACCCACTATATGCCGGACAGCTGGAAAGACGAGTTGCATTCCAAGAAGGTACGTCAAATTTCCCATACCCGCGGCGTTACGTTAACCCCCCCCCCCTTGCATGAATCGTAGGTACACCAGGAGTTTGGCGAACTGTTTGCGATGAAGATCATGATCTACGCTCAGGAACTCCTTTCTGTTGTGTTAACCCCGTTCGTCCTATGGCTCTCCCTCCCGGATTGCGCTCCCGCGATAGTGGATTTCTTCAGAGAATTCAGCATCCACGTGGACTCGTTGGGCTATGTCTGCAGTTTCGCTGTCTTTGATTTCAAGAGGCATGGGAACGTGAAGGTCAGTCTAGATCTTGTTTTGGCCCTGTTCTCTTCCGTTGGGACTGCCCCCTTCCCTTGGTTACCCCTTTCTCTTGTGACGATCACTACCCCAAAATCTATGATCTCTCAGTGGATCTTTGGGGTACGCGTGGTACCCGCATTGATGGACTTCATGGCAATCGATATATTGATGGAAGAGATGGGCCGCTAAATGCTATTGGTCCAATAAAAGCTTTTTCGCTGACCTGCTTCCTTTCGTGTCTAGTTTGGCGCGCCAACGGAAGTAAACGATGAACGCCTGATGTCGAAAGAGGGCAAGATGGAGAAGAGTTTTCTCAACTTCAAGGTCAGCTGGTCTCCTTCGGCTTCATCTTCTCCCCCTCATTCACTTCCGGTCACTGACAAAACGCCATCTTTTAATATGTTTATTCTCTCTCCAACTCCGATGGTCATACAATCTGTTGTGATTTTCCACGGGTTTTGCCTTCAATCTGGATTTTCTACCGGCCCCTCGGACCAACTCTAAATTGGATCACTCCCTGTTCGACCGCTCTGCGCCGCGCATGCTCCGGCATTTCGCATCCTTTCCCACCTTCTACTATAACCCACTCCCATCTGCGCCTTTCTGTCTTCTGTTCCATGCGGCGGAACGTTTGGATCCGCTTTTCGGGCCATAACGTTAATTACACACGATCGGTCTTGTAGGCGGCAAATCCGGAATGGATCCCACGAGATCCGACAGGATCGTTGTACCTCAGTCGAATGGCCGCAATCCATGGGCAATATGGGCCGCTCTCGCCAACGTCACATTTCAACCGTCGCAGGATGTCGGGTATGGCGTCCGTATACCAACACCACCCGACCCAGCTTTGGGGTTCGCATTACCATCCCAACTCGAATGCCGGCATCAGCACTGGCGTGAGCGGGGGTGTCGACTTGGCGGAAAGGTCACGAGAGTACGACCGGGCATCGAACGCGAGTCAGATGGTCAGGTCCAGGTTCCAGCCTCCCGTCAGAAACGCAGGAGATGTTCAGCAGAGTGTAATGGTTGGGATGGATATGGCTCAAACTGCTATCCTGGGAGACACGGGAGACACGGAAACACCCCCATCGAGGGGTCAGGAGAAGCCTAACCTCGATCCGCGACCGTTCGAGGTCAAGGATAAGGGTAGGGCCACCGCGGAAGGGGGAGATCATGAAGAGGGCATAGGAGAGGGCATCAGCGGGCTCGGTGAATCGTATGTCGATGGCGCAGTGAAACGACCCAGGTTACTGGGGCAGTCGCAGACCCAGCAACAGGAAGAAGACGAGGAACTTCTGGCGGATGGAGGGGTTTTAGGACTCCTAGCTCAGATTTACGGGAGAAAGGACCGAACGGGATTATGATCCATTCCACCAAACATTCGTGTCCATAATTCGGCCCTCGTAAAAACCCCTTGGACTTCCCTCGTCTCGACCCTGTGCCTCGCGTATCATCCTCACAAACTCCATGGACACTTGATCTGCGATACCAACATTGTTTGCGATAGGGTGTACGCCCTCGCATGTTGTTTTTTGTATGTACGCATGATGTAAGAGCTTCCCCACGCATAGACCACAGTACCTTTTCCCTTTCAAGGGTTGCCTTTTTACGTATAAAATTTTCCTGCCAGGAAATCACGACACTCTCTTCGTTTGGTGTGAACAACATTCAACAGCACGCTTGAGGTTGTGAGTGAGAGTACGTAAAGGCTGATGACCATCATTGACCGTACACGATCCCTGTTGA
>Ga0307513_10002749_pt1 | contig 24204 bp, 24 predicted proteins | sample 15_EM_MG_FD_202174 | JGI IMG/M metagenome (GOLD analysis project Ga0307513, IMG submission 202174) | Populus trichocarpa ectomycorrhiza microbial communities from riparian zone in the Pacific Northwest, United States - 15_EM | ecosystem: Host-associated > Plants > Roots > Unclassified | place...
AGTTTTACCGCTTGATTCTACTTTGAATTATCTTTATCTTTATTTTGATCCTTACTTCTACTTTGAGTCTTCGGTGCGGTCGCAATCTTAGGATCCGTCTTCCTACAGAGTGCCCCCGTTACAGTACTATCTTGTCTAATAGTACGGAACTGGCATGTTGTTGTATAGAACTATTCCAATAGTTCTATATTATTAATGCGATGTTTTGGATTGTCACAACAGTCACTGGAGTTGAGAGTTTATCAGTGGGGTACTCATCGAACTTAATAGTATATAGAGAAAGAGAATCGTATTACAACTTGTAAGCCAAGGAAAGTACTTAAGCAGTGTTTAGCGTGTTCTTGATTCTGATTTGAGATCAGGTTCGAGTCTTAGTATTTTCAAATCAGATTTTCAGAACCTGAATTAGACTGACCCAAAATCATGATTTGAGATTGGTACATACCAAACACTTCATGATTTGATTATGATTTCAAATAATACTTTTTTACTTTTATAACCCAATAGTAAATAATTTTTAACCATGTATTTATCAAATAAAATAGAATCTGTAAACCATATAATTAAGGTTGTATAGCAAACCCAATTCTAGATTCTCTTAAATATTTATACTTCTTTGTTCATACCTATGCATAAACTAATTCGATTTGTTATGCCTTTCATGACTCAGATAGAAGTAATAATAATAAATATCATTCATCTCTCTCTTGTTACCTGTCTAATCAAGTCTGATCCTATCATACTAGCCTATTTTTCAAGTGCTGAAAAAGATGTTTCCAAAACATTAGTTATTTGATATTATTCATTCTTAGTCCCTATTGAAAGCAAGGTTTATTTAATGTACTGACTTCAAGCTGCCAATTTAGATAAAGCACTGGCTGGACTATTTTGAAAAAGGTTTCTATCGAGAACTTACTCTCACTGTATGAGTTATTGGAAATAATATTCTCAGCTGCGAATGGATGAACACTTGCCATGATTACAGTCTTCAAATAGTTGATAGAGACAAATAAGGAGATATGTTTTCAAGGCAGTGCTCGTGGCCCTGGTTAACAATATACGAATGACCTATTAAGCTAACAGAATTCATGACACAGAAAAAAAAGCATATGAATTGACCTTCATATCTTCAGAACGCGCAATTGAACATAGCTCATTTTATTAACACTATGTTAAGAGAAAAAGTCTCATAACATTACCAAAAAGGGTTTTCTCTGGACGTATAAAGCCTGCTTCACGACAAATCATGTTGGCTCTTTGTGTCCCGTCTACCTGGATTTGCTCTGTCTTCTTTACCTTTCATGCCTGGTGTTTGGTCTGCTCAGAGTGCCACCTATCCTCGACACCATCTGGCCCGCTTGTTGTGCCCCGATCCCCTCCTAGCTCTTCTCTCTGCTATCCACTCCCTTATTCTCTCCTCTACTGGCCTCCTGCCTACCTCTAGCGGTTGCACACATCTGGTGGCTATCTCTACGATCCCTTCACCTCTGGCGACCTAGATCTGTCTGCTTCTGTCCACTGACATCCTAGTTCTCTTTTTTCTTAGCCTGCATCCTACTGGCACTTCCATAATTCCCATACAGGTTATAAGAGGCCGAGTGTGGTCGCCTTACAGACTCACTACTTGGCTTGGCTTCCGCACATGAGGGAAGCATAGTTTCGCATTAATCATCTGCAGAACTCAGGTGGCTGGATTGAAGCCAGACACTTTCTATGGGAATCGCTCCCTTAAGTCGCAGGCTTCAACTTAGCCATCTATTCAATTCAATATATTTAAAACATTCTCTTCAACCCTTACAGATCATGTAATACTCCTATGGCTGAGTGGAAGCTGGAGACTCAAAATGGGCACTTCAACCTTAGGTGTATAGCTTGAACTTGCCCGTATATTCATATGGAACAAGACATCCTATTTAAAACATTCCCTTGAACACCAGTGAATTATAAATTACTCCTGCGGCCGAGTTGAAGCCGGACACTTAATATGGAAACTGCCACCTTAAGTGTCCAGCTTCAACTCGGCTGCATATTTTTGTGAAACAATTAACCCAATTTAAAACATTCCCTTAAATGCCCACAAATCGGGTAGTACTCCCCTAGCAGCGTTGAAGCTGGGCACTGAATATGGGCACTCCCATCTGAAGAGTACGGCTTCAATATAGCTGTATATTACTGCAGAACAATTTAATTTATTTACAAAATGGGCGCGAATCAAGTCTTCCTCAGGCAGCTAAGTGGAAGCCAAACACTCAATATGGGAACTGCGATGTTAAGTGTCCAGCTTCAACCCAGCTCCATATTCGTATGGAACCATTCAAGCTATTTAGGACATCCCGTCAAATGCCTGTAGATCGTGGAGTACACCCGCAGCCAAGTTGAGGCTGGACATTCAATACAAGCATTAGCAGCAAAAGGTTTTTGTCAGGACATACAGAGCCTGCTTCTGGACAAATTGCATCCACTGTTGTGTCCGGTCCTCCCGGATCTTGCGTGCCATTTTTGCCTTTCATCTCTTGTCTCTGGTACGCCCAGACGCCCCACTTTCCCTTCACACTGTCCTAGGCATTTGTCGCGCCCCCACCCCCTCCTAGTGACCCCGGATTGTATTCGCCCCCTTATCCTGTCGTCTACTGGCCTACTGCCTACACCTTGCAGTTGCGCATGTCTGGCTGGCATCTCTGCTACGATCCCACCTCTGGCAATCTAGATCTGTCCCCTTCTGTCCACTTCTGTCCACTGACATCCTACGTTGTTTTTTTCTTAGTCTGATCCACTGTCACCTCTATAATTCCCTTCCTGTTTAGAAGAAGCCTGGTGTGGCCGCCATACAGGCCCTCTACTTTGGTTGGCTTCCCTCCCCATAGCAGAGTATAGTTTCGCATTAATCATCCGTAGAACTCAGGTACTTGAGTTGAAGCCAGAAACTGTCTACAGGAATCTCTCCCTTAAGTCACTGGCTTCAACTTGGCTGCCTATTCAATTCAACATATATAAAGCATTCCCTTAAAGGCTCACAGATTATGTAGTACTCCTGCAGGCAAGTGGAAGCTGGACACTCAATATGGGCACTGCCACCATAGGTGTACGGCTTCAACTTGGCCGTATATGCATACAGAACAATTCATCCGATTTAAAACATTTCCTTTAATGCCCGCAAATCATGTATTACTCCCGTGGCCGAGTTGAAGCTGGACACTCAATATGGGAACTGCCACATTAAGTGTCCAGCTTCAACACGGCTGGATATTCGTGTGGAACAATTCAACCTATTTAAAATATTCCCTTAACCGCCTACAGATTTTGTTAGAACTCCCCAGGCCGAGTTGAAGCCGACACTGAGTATGAGCACTGCCATCTTAAGCGGATAGCTTGAACTTGGCCGTATATTCATGCAACACAATTCACCCTATTTAAAATATTCTCCTGAATGCCTGCGGATCGTGTAGTACTCCTGTTGCCAAGTTGAAGCTCGACACTCAATACGTGAACTGCAACCCTAAGTACCTAGCTTCAACTCAGCCGAATCAATACTGTACATAATTGGATAGAATAATTTCATATATTTTATTAAAATTTAATGTCCTCAGATCAATCCTGTGATTCACTATACAGTGCTTCTCCCTGATTGAAATTACCTGTGCCTGTCCAATCACTACCCTTATACTGACTATTCAGACATGTCTAGACCATTGATCTGGTTGCCAACTCGAATATGTCTGCTCGCAATGTGAAATCTGTTGAAATTTCGTTCTATCTCCTATGTATACTTCATAACACTACTGTGTATTCTTTTACTTAGTTGGTGTTTCAGCTCTGCCTGTACACCGCTTACATTACTACAACTAAGATATAGATTATGGTGTTTTATTGATTGTTTTAGGATAATATTTGGGGATTTAACATCTGCTTCTCTATCCGGTGTTCAGGATTTTATACATCTCTTATGCACTATTATTGGTTATGATATTCACACTAGACTCTTATAGTTTCATGCACAGTGTTTATATTACTTGGCAGGATTTCAGGGTCAAATATGTTCACACTGATATTACATGGTAGGATTTCAGGGTTAAACATGATGTTCGCACTTATGTTCTTACATAGTTTTCCCTATATTTCATTTATACATATGGGCGTACACTTTTGTATAAATGTGTCGCTACCGCACACATGTTTTGGAATAATTATGAATCAGAACTCCTACCAAATCTGCACTATATTCCTCATCTAGCATGCCTTGCAATCCCCCTCGCACTTGTGCAGTATTATCCACATAGAATAAATTGTGCCCTAGGTGTTCACATGTTGAACAAAATCTGACAGTATTGATCGGATTGAGTATGCAAACTAATGCCAGGGGATGGAGAGCGGCAGCCTTACTTAGAATATTTCTTATCTTGAAAAGTGCTAGCAAGTGAGCCATCACGTATCCTCGTAAATCTCCATAGCTCGCTTCCCCATCAGTTTGGACCTACATCCATTCATTTCTACAGCCACCTTATGGAATGCTATTGTTCCAGTGCAGCGGGCCTGGTGGATCTGGAACCTGTCAGTTTCCAGAAAGTTAGCCACTGGGATTTCAAGCTGAGCAAATCCTTCTACAGGAAGTAATCCCAGTTCGGCTAGTCTGCAGGCAACTGCCAGTCATCTGCAGAAGTCTGTCTGATAAAATACAGTATCTCCTCCATCATGTTGGAATAATGGATATCGAGGGCTGTACATAATTGGGTCAGCATGCTGGTGTTCTGCATACGGCTTTTAACCCAGGGAGGTGTGCTGCGACTTGAAACAGTTAGTGTTCGTTGCTAGGCCTCATATCTGACAAATAGGGCACCAAGAGCAGGTTATTAACTGCATATTAAAGAAATAAGCGGCGAAATTGGACAAAGGCTGAGTGAGATAGAGCTCTTGGAAGCTACACAAGTTTGAAGAGCTCTTACTTAGTCAGTTCTGGCCTGATTTGGATGATTCTTTCAGCCAGTTAATCAGAATAACCTAGGTCATTCTTTCCCTGCTCCTCGGAAATGGCGCCCTATAACGAAGCCTAGAAACACTTGGCATTTCCATCCTACTATCTTCTACCATGATGTAACAATCCTATTGTTGAGCAGTAGTGCAACAGACAACGACAGTTGTCTCCAGCATAAGCGAGTCTCATGTTTCTGCACCAAGAAGTAGGGGATTACTATCTCTTCAGAGAGTACGGAACTTGCTTGCTTGTCTTCAGTGGTCCGTTGAAGGATGCTATCTCGTCAGATAGTAAGAAGAGTGGATTGTCATGTCTTTATAGAACTATCACAATGGTTCTATGTTCGGGCGAGCCATCGCTGAGACTATCACAATAGTCTCCGGATTCTTAGAGTGTAGGCTCTTGTAAAGGTGGAGTGAATGTAAAGAGAGTAAAGCGTGATTGAATTGCAACTTAAGCGTAGAAAAGTACTTAGATGGTTGGGTGAAGATCCTATCTCTTGGTCGGTTTGTTTTTTCTATTTTTTTATCTCCCTTTTTATATTTGTTTAAGGTACAACGGTCACGTCAGCACTAGTTATGTGGACAAAAAACCTCCAATAACAGTCTATCCCACTTCTCTTGGCTAAAACCCTCTGACCCTGCCCAACCTGTTAACCACTTTGAGTAGAGGTGGAAATAGCGCTCGGTACTATGGGTAGAAAGTACAAGGAAACTACAGGCCTGAATACAACGAGCTAATAACCTCGTTAGATGTGTAACCCAAAGAAAGAAACCCCTGACAGTGAACAAACAAACTCGCAAAACAAGGAAAACCTCAAGCCCATCTAGAAAGGAAAGACACTTAAGCCCAAACCTGTAGTCAGCCCACCCACAGCCCAGCGAGGAACCCCATTCCTTCGAAAAGACGGAGGGACTCCGGAGCTAGCAGGACAAAGACATATGATGGCACCATGCACGAGAGGTAGATATACCTGGCGCATATATGACTGGGAAGCCGGGACGAGCGCAATCCCCAGAGGGAGATTGGTAACTGAGCCAGCACTTAAGACAGTGTGTAGCAGGATGATGTCGATCTCCAAGTCCACCAGAAAGACGGCGGGAGGGTGTTGCATGTTCCTGAAAGGACAGAGGCGATAAGCATGAACTCCCTACACACAAGCAGAAACAACCGCGCACGCACTCACGATCATTATGCCAGGCCATCAGAAGGAGACAAAGGCCAGGAGGAGGGGCAGCAGGAGGCGTAGCCGCAGTATTGAACCAGTAGGGTGCTAGCCGATGTAACCAAGAGGTCGAAGGGTGGAAGGAACAGTCACAACGAGAGATGCGGAGGCGACCGAACAAAATGAGATAACGATTTTTTGAATACCGACCGTACCGAAACATTTCCCTGGAGGAGGTGCAATACTAGGGAGCAGTACTACAAGGGCAACTACTTCACCGATAACCCAAGACTAGCAGTCGTGTGCTGACCAGTTGCGACCCTACGAGACAGTTGCAAGTGCTAAGCGAGGGGCCACTAAGCAAGTGCGTGGAAGAAGAAGAGGAAAGTAACCGTAACCCTCTAGACAAAGGCTGTCCATAGACAGTGCCATCAGGAGGGGCCAGAGGGGAGAGGCGGATGGAGGGAGCTTCACCCTTCTAAGCAGCGAGGCCATCAGAAAAGGGAAAAGGGATACCACCTAACGATAATTTCTCATTGTGTTGAGATTTGAATTGCAGGAGGTGTTGGAGAGATGGTTCGTGCCGATCTCTTGGTTGTTTTTTTTCTTTTTTTCTTTTTAAATCATGCGTTGTTTGTTTCTAGGTACAAAAAGCCTTATGCAGCACGAGCTATGAAGAGAAAAAAACCTATAAATGCAAAACCACCGCCCGCTTCACCTCTTCATGGGAAAAATCAAACACCCTGAATCCATAGGAAAAACGCCCCCCGCCTAGCACCTAAGATAATATACCACAGACATGTAAGGAGACAATTCATAGAGATGTACAGGAGAGAGACCCAAACCCTTCTGCAGGCTCCCCAAAACGAAAGAAACGACGGCTGCACTAAGACCCGAAACGCGGGCCTGAGTGGGGTGAATGGATGATCATCGACAAGAGAAAATACGGAAACCGTGGGCCCACTATAACCACTCGCGCGGTTGCACAGGTCATTAAATCCATCCAAGGCGTTGGTCAGTAGCCACGGAGGCAGTGCAATACCACGACTAGGCGTAACTGAGGAAGGGTCAACCGATCAGAGGGGGAGGCAGAGGAGGAGCAATCGGGTGCCAGCCGGTGAGTAGCAGTAGGGTGCCAGCCGGTGGGGAGCAGTAGGGTGCTAGCCGAGGGGGAGTTTTAGCAGTAAGATGCCAGCTAAAGGTGCAGTACGGTTCCAGCGGACGGAACTGGGAGGGTGGTGCAGGAAGGATCCCGAACGGGCTAGCCACAACCGACAAACGGGCCATAGTAAGGGCTTTTGGGACGACGACGAGACCGGGACAAGACTGATGTTACTAACTGAGGCTTTCCCCATCAGAGGTACAAGCCCAGCAAGCCGAGACCTACTTCGACCGAGAGTCTGACAGCGTAACACCGACCGTGAACAATGCGAGAAGCTTTCCGACCGTGCAAAATGCTAAGCGAAGTGCAAAGCAAGTGCGGGGTAAGGGGGAGAATCGAATATCATGAGCGTATCAACGACGAATGGGAACAAAGAACCCCAACGAGTGGAGGCCAAAAGGCCCCAGGAGAGGAGGGAAGATGGCTTAACGTCAACTCCTAGGCAGTAGCCATCTTGGGAGAAGAGAGGTGGGTGGGGGAAAGTGACGATGATTTCCCGTGGTGTTGAGATTTCAATCGCCGGAGGTGGAGGAGAGATGCCAGTGGTTCGTGTGCCTATCTCTTAGTTGGACCCAAGCCCCTTATATAGGCATCATCTCACAACTCTAACTCTGGTGACTCATCACCTCACGTAACATAATCTCTATGACTAATAGTGAGTGCATAGTGTGAAATCCATCAGCTGACTCGCTTGAGTCAACTGCGCACATCTTTCAACCAATCAAAACTCATAAACCAAGTCATATGCTTGAATGAGTCATATGGGTGAAACCCATGACTCACAATCTGAGTCATGTGCAAAAGTCATTACATTGTATGACGTCACCATCGTGAGTCAGGAAACCTCCAACCAATCATAATATAATGAAGACTCGCAAGTGCACAGTCATGTGAAAGCTATGAGTCAAGTGACGTTATATTGTGAAAACCAACATACCTTATGACTAATAAGTATTAGTCATGTGAAATCTGCCTTGCTTAGTCACGATTTGTGACATACGATCACACCTTCAACTTTTGAAAGTGCTTCAGTTGTCTGCAACCTTATTCCTAGTAGGAGCTGGACGCCATAGTGTAACAAGATCTGTTGGGCGGCTTCATTCTTGATTGACATGTGGTAGCCATCTTTAATCTAATCCTTATATGCTAGTTCACCAATCTCGGTTGAATATATTGAACTAGATCCAAAACTCCGTACGTGGGAGGCAAAGTGAGTCATGTACTAGTGCATCTTGATGAAATTGAACTGGTTCTCACGCCGTATCAAATCTTCCCACTGATCAGAACTTTCAACCATCACTTAATTAGCCAGTCGACAGCGATTAACGACGGTTCTATAGTAGACTTCCTTAGCAGGCTGATCAGCAATTCGTTCCCTTAGCTCTGAATCTTCGTGAATTGCTTAGTTGCGGATCGCCTTCGAGGTATGGAACTCGAGACAAATGTCTTTTGTCAGGTGGAATGTCTAAAAGCAGCTTTCCATGTAGGCAAGTGTGTCCTGTGTATGACTGCGATATTGAGCCATGAGAGTCAAGTCCACTAGGACGCTAAGACCCTTCAAAGCACTCCTGAACTTATAATACTGGGAACTGTCCGGATTTCGCAATGTGGGCACCAATACACCTGGAATACAAGGGTAGAGATTGTGCATCTTCTTTCTGTGCTATTGTGTCATTTCGCGATAGGCCTTTTTTGGGACACTGAATTCGGGGTAAGGTAGAATTTCGTTCCAAGTCTTGTTGAACGTGTGCTGCCGTTTATGCTTTTTCAGGAATCGTTCCCCCCATTCTATCACATGTTTGGATAAGCCAAGATAGATGTTGTGCAAGAGGTCCAGCTTGTGTAGGTCAGCGGGCTTATTCGGTTGAGTCCAGTGAATATATGTTTTCCTATTTTCATGCCCAACTGCTGAAAGTATTGTGCAATGCCGGCCACTTCTGCCGGCTTTTGCCTCAAGGCTTTCTCTCTATATAGCATGTAGGTGAGGGTCTCATTCATCTGCCGCGGATTCCCACCGAGCTCGTCTCACGAAACCTCACACTTTGTGCATGACTTGATGCCTATTCCTTGTAAGGCTGCATGCTTAGCATGATCTGAGATCCAGGCTGACAAACTGGCAAGACAAAGGCGTGTTTTGCCGTCTGCACAATCAATTACTGGTCTTTCTTGGGCAACCTGCTGTAATAGTGCCAGGACAAGATCGAAGACGGCTCACAGGACATCCACGTTGGTCTGCCGCTAGGCTTTGTTGGCACGAGCTGATTGGCCAATGAACTTTGGCGGTACTGGAAGCAATGCCAGAAGCAGGATTGGCATCTTGGCAAGGCTCCTTCTTGTCCTTGAAAGGATATTGCCGATTGTTATGTATACCAGCCAGGCTTTCTTATCTCTGGAGAAATTGGCAAGGTACGTCTAGTCAGAGAATCCGATAATGGGCACCACTGTAGACCCGGCGGGTAAGGCTTTCTACCAAGGAACAGAATAGGCTGTTAGTAGTGGAAACAACATTCTGAGAACCTGTCAGGACCTATCTCATACCTGCATATCCGAGTCCCACCACCAGTCTACCGTATGCATCTCTAAATATAATTGCTTCCCACTCGAATCATATTCTCGAATTGGTACGTAAACCATATCTGAGCTTAACATGACCTGACAGATCAGATAGCGGATAGAGTCAATAATATTTCGATAATAGAAGGTTGTTGCATCATCTATGCTGGCTTCCACTCACACCAAGTATTCATGAAATGGGTCCAGTATCACAAGGTGTTTTCGCAAGATATAGGAGAACCAACATGATCTGCTATCCGTACTGCCTAAACTTTCTGCAAAGTACGCGTTGATCTGCGACTTGGCTACCTTGCTCTGGACAAACTAGCTCGCCAAATTAAAGTTGTCTTCAGCTGAGACAGGGCTCCACGGGTCATCAGTCATTGCTTTGTTGAGCTCTGTATAGCCAGCAACTTCGCCAAGTGGTTTGCCAGCACCAGGAATAGTTTCTTGACCCCAAGGATGCACGCAGCCTGGCGGGTGGGAAACATCTTCAGTGTCTGAATCGTTCTGCATTATTACCCTAGCGGGAATAGCTTGCATAATTATGCGCGAGGTATATGCCACCATAGGGGAGAGCATATATCCGAACCCAAGCTTCCTGAGTAAGGGACTTCCCAGAGGCATCTGGGAGACTACTCAGGAACCTCAAAGAGTTCACGTTTCAAGATATGGCTAACTGATTGGAAGGATGAATAGAGAACCAGTTCTCTACTCTTACTAATGCATACGCATTATGCATTGATAGATGAATATCAGACTTGATCACTCCATATTCATGATACTATTGGTATGTAGGCATTTAGACTGCATATTCCATTATAGTCTATCAGGACAAAGAGATCGAAGACTGACTACTGGTGAAGTGGGGACACCCTCAGAAGAAATAGCAGTCGGGAGATTCTCAGAGTCGAGCTGGGCAAGATTCAGGGTCAAACAATGTTCGCACTTGGTTCTAACGAACTGAACTCTTAGAAAGATACGTTTTTACTAGAGAAGTCCAAGTAGCGTCAATATTAGTATAAATAGTAGGGCTCTCCCCGATGGTTGAGAACAGCATCAAGCAACGGAGAAGAGACCTTAACAATATTATAAGTTATTACGATATTCTTCTATTACTTTATCGAACGATTCTTCTTGAGCCTTCCTGACCTATATTCCGTTGTCACGAATATCCTCGGCCTAGTTAAGCCGGAATCCTACCGTGTTAGCTACCCCGTAACATGCATATCATCTATCTCACCACTTGCTGTATGGAAATCTGGGATCTTGAGCCTGTGATCAGATTTGTAGTCTGAGTCGGTTAGGCTTTCAAGTTCATCATAAACAAAAGTAGGTGCAATGGAAGGCACGTCCACAATCGTGCTGAGGGATAGAACGATATCAAGATGCATTGTCTGAAGGTGTTTTTTGTATGCAGCGGCTTGTTGATAACGTCGCCTGCAATAAGGACACTTTGTTGTCATTGAGGTCATCATGTGTAGTGTTTCTCTTATAAGGAGTGTAGTGGAAGCTTGAGTGGATGGGCAGAGTGACTGCAGGGGACTCAGTCTTTCAAAGTGAAAGGTAGGTTTCTTTCAAGGGGTAAATCAGGACAATTTGCAGTTTGTTTAGTGGGATAATGAACTGGTCTGGACATTCAAGCTGCCAACTGTCATTTACCATTTAACTTGTGAAATCTGTTCTTTGTTGAGAGTATGGTAACCTTATTGATCGCGGACTGAAGAGGTTTGGGAGGGTATTGACTCATGGGCCGCGGCTCCCATGCGACTCTGTTGTGGCTTAAAACCTTATCTGAAACCTATAGTCATTGTAGGTAGGTCATGTGACTTTTCAAGATGTTCAAGTTTCTACAGGGTAAAATCCTGTTGGGCGCACAGACTCAGTGGAAGGAATTACAAGGCAGAGTTACCCTACATTGACACACACAAACTTCGAAGGAAACAGATAACACCCCCCCCAGCCCCAGTGTTGGGACGCCGTGTCATCACGGGCCGCTTGGGTTGTTGCATCCCAACACCAAAGACCACTATCAATGGGACACATCTTATAACACCATATACGTCGCGGCCGACCGTCCGACCGGATCCTGTTCGCAGGATATATGAGGGGAGACCATCGGGTACCTTATGCAAGTTGAAGCAGAGGAATTGGACAACGGTGCATAAAGTTACAGACACTTGAAGACAGACAGTCGGAAGAGTGGGTCAAAGGTACCTGAAGGGTTTGCACGAAAGTTAGTCCCCTCGTACCTACAAAGACGTGTAGAGTATGAAGGAGGTAACTATGCCCAGTAAGTGGATCGGGTGCATCCACAAAGGACATGTTGGTAAAAGATGGAGTCTGAGGGAAAAAGCCCATAGGTACGATCCCGAGGACAAGTCGTGTAATGCCGGAAGATCAGAATACGACATGCAGTTGGATGCCAAATTCTCGACTAAACCAACCAAAGAAGATTGGCCCGCTTCTGTCCAGTGAGTTAGACTACCCTTGGTGAGCACGGGGGCAAGATAATTGATAACTATCGTTGTCAACGGATAAACGGATGAGCTGACACCTGACTGGTCACCACACCATCAGGAATAACAGAAGCGCAGACCGATAAGTTGGCCATGGGGGCAAAAGCTGTGGTAGACAGTTTTCAGGGTGTACAAGTGTTCGCACTCAGGTGAAGTTCGCAGAAATTGCGGACAAGATACTTAGTTAGTATAGAGATAGCATGAATACCGCGATTGCTCAGATGTGAAATATAAATATTCAAGCATCTTCGCTGCTATTTAGAGACAACAAGAATGGAGAAGAGCTCTTATGAATATAATAAGTTTCTACATTTTATTGTTACCAATACTTCGACTATCTATACCGAAATACCCATTAGATCTCACCTACATTACTTGTATCTTCTTAACGAGTTCTCTGATATAATAACAACCTAGGTCCTAGCTCTCGGAATACTTCATGCCGAAGCTACCATCTAACAAATCCTGCGAACTCCACTAAAACTGTCCTTGTGTGGCCTATATAAGCTCTCTCTTCTCCTTCTTCCATCTTCTCTCCATAATCTTATCCCCAATCACAATCACATAGTCGATCCACCAGCCCATCCTAACAGGACCTACAATGCTCAACACAACCGCTCACTTGTTCGCAGTATCACCAGTGTATCCTCAGATCATTTCAGATTACCTATTTGTGTTTCCCTAGCCAATAACCTTCTCACAGCCATTACCATCTGCAGAACTCCCTTTACCATCCACCAGGCCCGCTCTATTTCTATTTTCAGATCTTCCACAATCCTTCATCCTCAAAAGTACCAGCATCTACTATCAGCCATCCTCCATCCACTGAGGGACCATTTAAAAACCAAAAAGAACAGCCTCTTTCTCATCCTTCATCAGCAAAAAGATCATCTTGGGCCCCATTTCTCCCCGCTCACCCTGTGTGCAGGACGTTCCAGGCGCTTATAATGTAAACTTGAGTTCTGGGTGCGTCCACCCGGGTTTATTCCGTCCAGAAGTGAAAGGGCCGCCTCCAATGCGTCCGGACGCCACAGGTATTACCCTAGCGGGAATAGCTTGCATAATTATGCGCGAGGTATATGCCACCATGGGGGAGAGCATATATCCGAACCCAAGCTTCCTGAGTAGGGACTTCCCGGAGGAGTCTGGGAGACTACTCAGGAACCACAAAAAGTTCACGTTTCAAGATATGGTTAACTGATTGGAACAATGATTAGAGAACCAGTTCTCTACTCTTACTAATGAATACGCATTATGCAGTGATAGATGAATATCGGACTTGATCACTCCATATTCATGATACTATTGGTATGTAGGCATTTAGACTGCATATTCCATTTTAGTCTATCAGGACAAAGAGATCGAAGACTGACTACTGGTGGAGTGGGGACACCCTCAGAAGAAATAGCAGTCGGGAGATTCTCAGAGTCGTGCTGGGCAAGATTCAGGGTCAAACAATGTTCGCACTTTGTTCTGACGAACTGAATTTCTAGAAAGATACTTCTTTACTAGAGAAGTCAAAGTAGCGTGAACATTAGTATAAATAGTAGGGCTCTCCCCGATGGTTGAGAACATCATCAAGCAACGGAGAAGAGCCCTTAACAATATTATAAGTGATTACGATATTCTTCTATTACTTTATCAAACAAATACTTCTTGAGCCTTCCTGACCTACAAATCCGTTGTCTCGAATATTCCCGGCCTAGTTAACCCGGAATCCTACCGTGTTAGCTACCCCGTAACAGAACGGAAAGGAATGCAAACAGAGTTTTAATGCTTTTTGTTTATTCTCATTTATCTTCTCTATTCCATTTGACTTTTTTGAAATTTCCTACTCCTTCTGTCATCCAGCTATTGTGGTTGTTTTGAAATATTTGATCGTGCATAAGATGAGATTTGTGGTTGCTACCGGTGATTTTTGTCGCCAGCCTCAACATACGACATGTTCCTGGACCTGCCGATCTCGCTTCGGGTTTTTCAATTTTTGCTACCTCCTACTCACTAGCCTTACATGACAAATGTCCCGACTTTCCTGATTTTTAAAGGCACCCCCGAGAATGATACATACTTGTATTATACCTATTAACTTTGGTCATTACCCGCCCTCCAAGTGACTGATTCACAGCCCTACCAAATTCTCTAATTAACGATATCCATCTATCATAGACACAAAATGCTCAGAACCCTGTTTCAACCCTACCCCCACTCTCTCTGTCCCCGCATCCAATATCATAACAGCTTCAGGTTAATATCCAAAATGCCTCTCTCATCTCACATTGTCCCAAAGGTATCGCTCCTACCTCATGCTACCGCCCTAGTTCGCCTGCTGAGATATATGTACCCAGCTCAAAGACCCCTCACTGTTCCGTGAGGCAGCCTTCATAAATGGCCAATTCGTCCAATCCAAAGACGGAAAAACTTTTGACGTCCATGACCCTGCTTCCACCGAGAGGATAGCTACTATCCCCGAACTCAGTGTTGCTGAAGTCAAGGACACTATCAATATTGCTCGGGATGCTCTCAAATCCTTCCGAAAGACACTCCCCCGTGAGAGAGCTAGAATGCTGAGAAAATGGTACGAGCTCATCATAGAGAGTCAGGAGGATTTAGCTACCCTCATTACCTGGGAGAACGGAAAGCCACTGGCAGACGCAAGGGGCGAAGTCGCCTACGCGGCAGCTTTCTTTGAGTGGTTCTCTGAAGAGGCGCCGAGGATGTATGGGGATTATATACCTGCCTCTGTTAAAGGGAACAGGGTCGTTACTGTCAAGCAGCCTGTTGGTGTCTGTGGATTGATTACTCCGTATGTTTGCTCCTGCTCCTCCCACCTACCAAATCTTTCCACTCAGACGAAATGCTCCCCGATAAAGGTGGAACTTCCCGGCTGCTATGATAGCCCGTAAAATTGGCCCAGCCTTAGCCGCAGGATGTACAGTCGTCGCAAAGGCTCCCGGGGAAACGCCATTGACCTCCCTTGCCCTCGCAGAATTGGCAAACCGTGCAGGCATTCCCAAAGGCGTTGTAAACATTGTGACGGCTCTTCAAACCACCCCCGAAATTGGCAAAGAGCTCTGCACCAACCCTGTCATCAAAAAATTATCCTTTACCGGTTCCACAAGTGTCGGAAAGCTCCTTATGCAGCAATGTTCTTCTACATTGAAGAAGTTGTCCTTCGAGCTTGGGGGAAATGCCCCCTTCATCGTATTTGACGACGCAGATCTCGACAAGGCGGTTTCTGGCGCCATCACGAGTAAATTCAGATCTTCAGGGCAGACCTGTGTTTGTGCCAACAGGATATATGTTCAAGACGCAGTCTACAACGAGTTTTCAAAGAGGCTCGCGGAGGAAGTCAAGGGATTCAGAGTTGGTAGCGGATATCACTTGGAGAATACTCATGGTCCATTGATCCACGAGAGGGCAGTGGGAAAAGTCCAAGATCATGTTGAGGATGCCCTGAGAAAGGGAGGTACCGTACTCGTCGGTGGGAAGGGTTTGGACCATCTTGGGCCCAACTTCTATGAGCCCACAGTCATCACGAATATGACCAGTGACATGAGGATTCACCGAGAGGAGACTTTCGGTCCTATTGCGGCTCTATTTAGGTTCAATTCGGAGAAGGAAGTCGTCGACCTGGCAAATCAAGCAGAGGTTGGCTTGGCGGGATACTTCTTTAGTAGCGACATTGCTAGAATTTGGAGAGTTGCAGAGGCTCTCGAAGGTGTGTTCAATCTCCGGCTCTCCTTCTACTTATGGCCTAACCTCTTGGTCCATAGTGGGCATGGTGGGTGTCAATACCGGCTTCATCTCTGACGTTGCATCACCCTTCGGAGGAGTGAAAGAGAGTGGCTTCGGAAGAGAGGGCAGCAAATACGGCATCGATGAATACACAGTCATCAAGTCGATTACCTTTGGTGGCGTCGGTGAGTTGCAGGAATAAATGACGGACAAAGTCTATTGTATAGTTGCGGGGGTGCCCGTGCCAGGAGCATCAAATAACTGAATCTCATAACCAAATTCCATAGCGAGAATATGCGTCACCGAAATATCTGTGGATCCCGGTATTTGGGCCCAGAAGGTTAGCCTAGGTTATTATCATACTTTTAAAATTTCTAGCTAGACTGTGAACCGAGTGCTTTCCGGTGATGTTCTCTCCCCAAAATCTCGGAACCGATCAACCAGATCAGATGGATTAGATAAAGGGAGCATTGAACTTTCTTTATCCCAAGATGGTTCTCCAATCACTGCATCCCCGAACTCACATTTCACGCCACAAGACAACGACGAACTGGGACCGCAACCATGAGAGCTGCGAGAGCGAAGTCTCAATTCCGAATATTGAGGCCCTTTCCCTCCAGCACCGCTACCAGAACACTGAGAATCCCAGCAACTATTGCTAACAAGCCACTAAAATGTTCAGTTCCACATTCCCCATTATCATCCCCGCCCATGCGAACGGGCTACCCGTTTGCTCTAGACAGAGTAAACGACATTAGGGGCCTTGCATCTGTAGCAGTTGCTCTAGTTGTGTATGTTCCAGTTAATTGACAACTCTTTTTTTCGAGGGCTGATGCCTTTTTTTAACAGTTCGGAGGAGCCAGACATCATCCCGCAAGAGGAAATTCTCGCAAAGATGGATCCCAGAGAAATGGCTCGACTGGCGAGGGTTCGGAATATCGGAATTGCTGTTTGTTTTTCCTTCTGCCTTCGCGGTGGGGGTAATTGACGAGCGATGAACTAATGATTTGTCCAGGCGCACATCGATTCTGGTAAAACCACGTGTACGGAACGAGTCCTCTTCTACACCGGCAGGATCAAGTCCATCCACGAAGTCCGCGGCAAAGATGCTGTCGGCGCAAAGATGGACTCGATGGACTTGGAGCGAGAAAAGGGTATTACCATCCAGTCTGCTGCTACCTTCTGCGACTGGGTAAAGAAGGAGAATGGCGTCGACGAGAAGTACCATGTCAACTTGATTGATACGCCTGGGCACATTGATTTTACGATTGAGGTTGAGAGAGCTCTGAGAGTTCTTGATGGTGCCGTTATGATTCTTTGCGCTGTTTCCGGAGTGCAGTCTCAGACTATTACGGTCGATCGACAGATGAAGAGGTATAATGTGCCCAGGATATCCTTCGTTAACAAGATGGACCGTATGGGGGCGAATCCTTGGAAAGCGATTGAGCAGATCAATAGTAAACTGAAGATTCCTGCTGCAGCCATTCAGGTGCCCATTGGTGGAGAGGACTCTTTCCAGGGTGTTGTTGATCTGGTTAGGATGAAGGCTATTTTCTTTGAAGGTCACAAAGGGTGAGACTATGTGCTCTGAGCTCTGAATTACATTCACAGCTAACAATGCCCACAGTATAAATGTTGTGGAGAAGGAACTCTCAGAAATCCCAGCGGAAGTTAAGAAACTTGCTGAGGAGAAGCGGGAAGTTCTCATCGCGGCACTGGCGGACGTAGATGACACAATTGCAGAACTTTGGCTAGAGGAAAAGACACCCACACGCGAACAGATCAAGGCAGCCATTCGCCAAGCGACTCTTGCACGTAAATTCACCCCAGTGCTCATTGGTTCTGCTTTGGGGGATAAGGGTGTCCAACCAGTGCTCGATGCTGTTTGTGACTACCTTCCCAACCCATCCGATGTTCCCTCTGTTGCCCTTGACCGCCGACGAAACGAAGCCCCGGTTTCTCTGGTCCCATACAATTCACTCCCATTCGTTGGTTTGGCTTTTAAGTTGGAAGAGGGCAACTTCGGTCAGTTGACTTATATCCGTGTCTACCAAGGAACCCTGAAGAAGGGCATGCACGTCTACAATGCAAAGTCAGGAAAGAAGATTAAGGTTCCAAAGATTGTCCGAATGCACTCCGACGAGATGGAAGAAGTGCCCTCAATTGGGGCTGGAGAGATCTGTGCCGTGTTTGGTGTTGACTGTGCTTCTGGCGATACTTTCACTGACGGTGGACTCCCCTACTCCATGGTTTGTTACCCCCCAGTCACCCAGAAGCTAGCTAACGAATCCAGACCTCAATGTTCGTCCCCGACCCCGTAATCTCCCTCTCCATCAAGCCCAAAAACAAAGAAACAGCAGCCTTCTCCAAAGCCATGAACCGCTTCCAACGCGAGGATCCAACCTTTCGCTGCAAAGTCGATCCAGAATCCCAAGAAACCATCATATCGGGGATGGGCGAGCTCCATCTAGAAATCTACGTTGAACGACTCCGACGCGAGTATGGTGTCGACTGCGTCACGGGAAAACCCGAAGTGGCCTACCGCGAGACCATCGACTCCCGCCAGGAATTCGACTACATCTTCAAGCGCCAGACCGGCGGCGCCGGAGACTACGCTCGCGTGATGGGCTACATGGAGCCCACGCGTGACCCGGAGGGTAAGAACCACTTTGAAGAGCAAATCGTTGGAGGCCATATCTCGGAGAAATTCCTCTACGCCTGCGAGAAGGGCTTCCTCAAGTCGACGGAGAAGGGTCCCATGATCGGACACAGGGTGCTGGGCACGCGTATGATCATCAACGACGGCGCCACGCACATGGTCGACTCGAGCGAGATGTCGTTCAAGATGGCGACGGAGTACGCCTTCCGCGACACCTTCAAGCTTGCGAACCCCATTATCCTCGAACCTATCATGAAGGTGGCCATCTCCGCACCCAACGAGTTCCAGGGAAACATTGTCGGCCTCATGAATAAGCGTAACGCCGTCATCGAGGACTCTGAGATCGGCGCGGACGAGTTCACACTCACGGCTACGTGTTCACTGAACGCCATGTTCGGCTTCTCGAGTCAGCTGCGCGCGGCGACCCAGGGGAAGGGTGAGTTTAGCATGGAGTTCAAGGATTATCTACCCACGCCGCCACAACTGCAGAAGGAGCTCATCGCCAATTTCGAGAAGGAGAGAGCCAGAAGGAATGCTGCTAAATAGGATGAGTGCGAAAGTTAAGGGTATATTTTGGCGGGTCTTGGCAGGAGGGAAGAGGGCAAAAAAACAGGTTATATACACTGGTTGGCGTACTTTTCATGTGTCTGGCTTTCCTTCCCCCTTTCACCCTTTCTTTCTCTCCTTCATCCCCCTTCTTGACTCGTTCCGTCATCATGTTTTTCTTTTCCACTCCCAACGTTGGGAGTGGTAGATGTAGCTCAGCTACCACTGTGTGCATAAGTAGAATCACAAAAGTCGAGAATAATAGTACGGGTATGGTACGATATGGTATAGTAGAGATTACCCTCCTCATTTCCGTCAATTCTAGCTTTATCGTGTACCATATAGAGAGGAAGATTCCCAACTCTGACATTTCTTTGGTTCGAGGAGCTTTTCCCACCCCCATGGGTAGATTTTCCAACGTACCCAACGAGGGGACGGCTTTCCATGATAGTAGAGGCCCGAGTGAGGTCCTATGGGTATCATAATTGCTAACTTACTAGTTCACAAGCAAGCAAGCACGTTATAAACTCGGCCCGCAGAAAGTAACACAAAGCAGTCATAAGGAGTCTAACTAAGTATCCTCAGAAAACCCGCTCATAAAAGTCCCATTCACTGCACTACATCATAGCTCCACTCCGAAAAAACGAAATCGGCAGGTGGCGCAATATAACGGCCGAGAGAGAGAGCTATGGCATCTCCATAAAGCCACTCACGTAGCTAACACTGCTCCCACCAGCGTCCTCGAGAGCTTCGCTCTGGGCGTAGTAGAGATACCTGAACTTCCCCAAGCTGCTTCCCTTGTTTTCGCCGAACATGAGCTCTGCCGCAGCCATTATCACCCCGATAGGATGTCTTCCGCAGATGGTGTTTCTGGTCTTCGATAGATAGGAAACAAATTCACTATGCTTTCCTGTGGCAATTGCCGCCATGCCCTCGTGGTCTAAAGCCCTAATAGACTTATGGAGGGGATGTTTGATGGCCTGGACGCCATGTTCCTTGAGGTGTATGAACTCGGGGTTGGGATTGTCATGAGTGGGCAGTTCGCGAAAGTAGCCCGTGTATGAAAAACGTGCACCCCTGTGATAGGAGTCTAAGCAAAGTGTTTCAACAAAGAAGGGGGTTCTCTTTTACCAGTGGCAAAAGTCAGTAGAAATGACAAAAGCATTCTGGGGATCCTCAAGGTAAGGCTTTAGAAGCGTCCCGTAGGTTTTCTCCTGAGCGGAAGAGATGCTTCCGACAACAATGGGGACGATTTTAACACTCTTGTGTGATTTCCCGGCACGCTCGATAGCTTTGTATATATATGGAAGATGCATTTCGATGCTATGCTCATCTTCATCTGCTTTTAGGGAGAGCCAGGTGAACTTTCCTGTATTAGCTAGTTCCCGAAGAAGCTCGGAGTCTAGAGTGAGCTCTCCCAGAGGTGTATCATAGGAGTCGCAGCCAGAGATACTACAGCCATTGATATAAAGGTGGTGGGCAGGGCCCAAGACAAAGATCCGATTCCTAAATGAAGAAAAATCAACTCGGCTCTTTGAGCGATCAAAACTTCAGCTATGGTATTTATACGCTTGGGAAAGATCCCACGCCTTGTAGGCGAATCCCGCGGTAGCACCGGAATAAGTATAACCAGCATGTCTACATAAAAGGGAGATATTAGTCGATCGATTCATTAACAGTAGTCAGTAGCCTGTATCCATAGTAGCTACAGGACACAAAACTAGGAGTGTGAATGGGGCAAATAAAAAAAGCTGGGGCCTACGGTGCCATAATAACCCTCGCATTCGGAACCGGAAACTCTGGGACCCCGCAATCCTCCGAGCCCGCCATCTGGATCCACGCATTGAGCTGGTTATCGAGCTTACGCTTGTCAGCGACATACCAGGAATTGGCGTGAGTAGCTATACGGCGAGGCATAGCTTTTAGTTAAGGCCTTGACTTGGTGGTTATTTCGCGATGATGGACAAAGCTGGATGAAGTGTAGAGAATGAAGCGAGGAACCGAGAGTGGATCGGATGGAAGTGGGATGGGGTAGGAAGGTAGGAAGGGATGGAATGGGGTGACGGGGTGATGAGGAGTGACAAAGCCAAAGGTACAGAAGACCTTGGTGGGGTAACTTTGTTGTGGAGCAAATACAGGGCTCGCTCGCAGATGTGGCGATAGTGTAGGTTACGAGAAGAATGTTGGTGGTTTGGCCCCACACAAATTCCCACAAACACGGCGGGTAAGTACCGATATGTCCCGGGCACTGGGCGCTCATGATGGTGGAGAGGGAGGCTTATGGTGGGGTAAAGATAACATTGCTCCATAATATTATGAACACCGTTTCAGATCAATAATCCTAACTGTTACCCGCACCTGTTGCCACTCCCCCACCCAAGCGATCGCGCATTGCTACAGCTATTTCCTCTATGAGGAACACGTCTTCTGATCATTAAACAGTTAAAGACAACAGTCGTTGTTTGCTATATCTCGAGTCATTGGCTATGAGTGGACATGTTCAGTAGAATATCCCATGATCGTTCGTTCAGTCTGTTCACTCCACTAAGTCCACATTGCCCAAGCTATCCTCTAACCCACTAGATCTGTAATCTTCAGCACTGCCGCCCCGTATCAATAATTCACCACTTACGAAGACAAAACGCCCTCTGAACCCAATTTTCATTGTTCTATCCAACTCATTTATAACCAACTAATAAATAGCATTCAGGAAAAAACTGATATCTGAAAGAACGAAATTTTTTTTTACCCCATCTAGCCCAACGCACTATCACAGGGTATCCCGCCCAGAATTGCCCAACGCCACACCCCCAACACCCACTTCACTGCACCAATGACCTCGAAACCAGGGCCAACGAAAAAAAGGAGTCAAGATCCGCTCCAACTATTTAGGCCGTGCGCCTTGCCTTAATTACCGCCACAGAGTACATGATGATCCCACCGATTGCCAACACGATACCTGCATCCTACCATTAGCTCAAAGGTTCCGCTATCCGGCGATAGTAGCTGGAGTTCTCACCTAACAAACTCTTATCCGACACACTTCTTCCGCTAGCCATCCAGCCCAAGATAACGATGGAACAGGTCTTAGCATGCCCCACAACAGTGCTGCTAACAGCCCCAGCACCTGCAATGATGAAGAACTGCGACAGGTTGATAAGACTAGCAAACAGACCAGACATGAGGATCATGGCCCACCGGCTGATGGGAACCTCGCTAAAGACCGGAATAGTATCCGCAAAAGGAATAAAGAACAAGAGCAAAAAGCTAGATGCGGGCGCCTGGTTGAAGAGTAGCTGCATGGAGCTCATATTAAGTTTCTTGTGGTATGTTCCAATCCAGACGGTATATAGAGAACTTGCTACAACACCACAAAAAGCGAAGATGACACCAGCGACAGTTGTGACCTTCCCTTGCTGTTCTGGAGTCTCTGCACGGGTGTCATAGTAGGAGACCACCCCCACACCAGCGCAAACTGGAATCAGCGAGAGCGCAGCGTACGTGGGGATCGAGACCCGGTAAAACACGAGATTTATCAAAGCCACGAAAGGTGTGAGCAAGATTCTCGCAATCTGATAGAAGGTGATTGAAGAATAGGCTAGCGAAAGATTCGGAAGAATGACGTTAAAACACATAGCAAATGCCAGGGGCAAGATCTCGACAATCCCGCATCGTTTCGGAACAAAGAAGCCCAAGGAAGGACGAGAGATGATAAACAAGGTCAAACTTGTGCAGACGAAATGAAAAGCTGCAAAGGATGTTTGTATATTCTTAAAGTTTGGATCATCGAAGATCCTCTTGTTTGTGAAGACCTGCCATCATCATAGAGTTAGCGCCGTAACATCCGACAGCCAAAACAGAGCAATAACAATCGCCAATCCCAAGAGAGCAGGATGATTTACAATTCCGATAGTGGCCAGGGTGTTGACAGTAGTCCATATCAAAAAGGAGGTCTGACTCGATTTTTGCGGATTCGACTTGACCGCGCCATCCGGTAATGTCGTAGGTTTCGGCTCATGCCCTGACAAGCTACTGCGGGTCGATCCACCAATAGACAAACCATCATCGCTATCGTCCCGCTCCTGTCGAGACAGCAAGTTAGCTTTTTGAGCCTCCAGGTCTGACTTGAGCTCGATGTTGTTGTTGTTAGAAGCTCCCGGCATCGTCACGAGCAAGAGGAAAGAGCAAGACTATCGTTTGTCGGAGCAAGAAGCGTGCGGTGACAGTAAACGAACAAAACCAACTCGTAGCAAGAACCCGTGTTGTGGTGCACCGGTAGCGCAGCGTGGGCGCGCGAGAGCAGGCGGGTGATGGATAAGGGATGAAAGAGCGACAAACGGAAAGCCAAAAAAAAAAAAAAGGGAGGCTTTATCAAAGTGAGCGAGCGGATGCGGATGAGGCTAAACCCCAGCGGCGTGGTGTACAAAGAGTGATAAATTCGCCAAAAAAGGACAAACAACTCTCGAAGATTAAGGGGTCGTAGGGTGAAGGCGAAGACGGAGTAAGGAGAGGGAGGAAGAGCCAGCACAGAAGGAAAAGAATACCAGCTGCAGCCTGTGGCGGGGGTATAATAAATATAGCAAAGTGGGTGGTAAGAAGCAAGCAGCCCATAGAATAAATGCCTATGACAACCCCTATCGAGCCTAACGGTACTGTACAGTACGGTACCTTGCTACTGCTTTCCCCACTCTGGCCTTGCACCACCTGCCACAAGTTGTAAAAATATCCTCGGAGGCACTCAGCCCCGGGGTCGATCCGGCCATTAATCACGTCCTGGCTAGACTACCGTAGTACTCGTGATGTCCTGACGTTTGTGAACACGACCGCTATTGCATGATGCCAAGATCAGGGCAAAAAAGCTGAATTTTGGCGGTATGCAATAGCAGTTGTGTTCAC
>Ga0307513_10002750_pt1 | contig 24200 bp, 10 predicted proteins | sample 15_EM_MG_FD_202174 | JGI IMG/M metagenome (GOLD analysis project Ga0307513, IMG submission 202174) | Populus trichocarpa ectomycorrhiza microbial communities from riparian zone in the Pacific Northwest, United States - 15_EM | ecosystem: Host-associated > Plants > Roots > Unclassified | place...
TTATCTTCCACGCATGAGCCGTCCGCCTGCTTCTGGTGAATATCTATCGGCATCCCATCCACAGTGTTGAAGCCCGTCCCGTCTCCGAAGTTGAGGAGGATAAATACGAGCCGCACTTTCTTCGGTTTATCCTTCGAGACGCCACGCCTTTTGACGAAACGCTCCCACCCTTGCTGAAGGTCTTCTGTTATTTTGATCGTATAACTCTCGCCCGGCATAATCGGTACGTCATCGGGCTGAAGCCGCTCGCCGAAATCTATCAAGTCATCTCTGCCATAGCTGATCGGGAAGCCTAAATTACGATTGTTTTCCGTAATTATGTCTGGCAGGGATAGGGAAAATCTCAAATAATAGATCGGCTTGTTTCCAATGTTCGTGACTTCGACTTCCACATCGCGCGCCCATTTCTCGTTATTCAGATTCTTCACTTTAACTTTAATCGGCAAGTGCTTCGGGATTCTATCGTCTAGTTCTCTTTCCTCCTTCTGCGTTGATTGCGCTGTGCTCGACGCGATGCCGACGGCGCATAGACTGAGAAAGGCGACGAGCAACGCGGCGGCTAAGACAGTCGGCTTGAGATTCTGCGAGTGAGAGATAAAGATGTGAGACTTCATAATAGTTGCTCTTTCGGGTGAACGCGTTGAGGTGGGAGGCGTTCGCTGACCGGGCAGGCGCAGCATATTCGCGCTCATAACCACTGTCAATAGTGCGACGAGTTCCGGCCAATGTGACGAGTCGCCTCCTTTGCGGTAAAATCTACGGTGTCTCCGCGCAGCTCCCCGCGAGACTTCACCTGTGATGCCAAATCTCGATACAGCCCTCGCCGCCCTGCGCGAACACTTCGGCTTTGAGTCTTTCCGCGAAGGCCAGCGCGAAGTGATCGAAGCCATCCTCGCCGGTCACGACACCGTCGTCGTCATGCCGACGGGCGGCGGCAAGTCGCTCTGTTTCCAACTCCCCGCGCTGATGAACGAAGGGGCGACTGTCGTCGTCTCGCCGCTCATCGCGCTCATGAAAGATCAGGTTGACGCGCTGCACGCGCGCAATCTGCCCGCCACCTTCATCAACAGTTCCGTGGATTTCGAGGAGCAGAAGGCGCGCATCTCCGGCATCAGGCAGGGCAAATATAAACTCGTCTACGTCGCGCCCGAACGCTTCCGCAGCGCGCATTTCGTCGAAGCCCTCAAGAGCGTCAACGTCTCGCTCTTCGCCGTTGACGAAGCCCACTGCGTCTCGACGTGGGGACACGACTTCCGCCCCGACTTCCTACGCCTCAAGTCGGCCATCGAAGAGATCGGGCGACCGCAGGTGGTCGCGCTCACCGCGACCGCCACGCCGCACGTCCGCGCCGACATCATCGAACAACTCGGCTTGCGCGAGCCGCGCGCCTTCGTCTCCGGCTTCGACCGCCCGAACCTCTCCATCAGCGTCGTCCACACGCAGAAGGAGCGCGAGAAGAGCGCGCACGTCAAATCGCTCGCCGCCGCCGCGAAAGGCGGGTCGGGCATCATCTACTCTTCGACGCGCAAGTCGGTCGAGCAGGTGGCGCGACGTCTGAAGGACGCAGGCTTGAGCGTCGTCGCCTACCACGCCGGGATGGAGGAGGCCGAGCGCACGCGCGCGCAGGACGATTTCATGTCCGGTCGCGTCCAGATGATCGTGGCGACGAACGCTTTCGGCATGGGCATCGACAAGGCCGACATACGCTTCGTCATCCACTATCACCTGCCCGGTTCAATCGAAGCCTACTATCAGGAGATTGGCCGCGCCGGGCGCGACGGACTGCCCTCCGATTGCGTCCTTCTCTTCAACTACGCCGACAAGCGCACGCAGGATTTTTTCATCGAAGGCTCGTACCCGCCGCCCGAACTCATCGCGAAGGTCTACGAAACGCTCGTCGCAACCCGCCAGCCGCACATCGAACTCTCGACGCGCGAGATCGCCGTGCGCGCCAGCATACGTAACGAGATGGCCGTGCAGTCCGCGCTGATCATTCTGGAGAAGGCCGGTCACATCGAGCGCGGCGCGGCGGGCGAGAACCGCGCCGAAGTGCGCCTCTTGATGCCGCCCCACCTCGCGCGCGAAACCGTTAGCGCGAAACGCAGCGCGCGCGATAAACAAACGCTGTTCGCACTGCTCGGCGGCTACGACCTGAACGAACGCGCCGACACCGAACTTGATGTCAACGAGTTTGCCGAAACCGTCGGACTCGATCTCGCGTCCGTGCGCCGTTCGCTTTCGTCTCTCACGGCGGCGGGCGTCATTTCTTACAAGTCCGGGCGTCGCACGCGCGGTCTGCAAATGCTCGACGAGCGACCCGTCTCGCACCTGCGCATCCGCCCGCAAGACCTCGCCCGCCGCGCCGCGCTCGAACAACGTAAACTCCGCGAGATGATCAGTTTCTGCTACGCGGACCACTGCTATCGCGCCTTCATCCTCGACTACTTCGGCGACCGCTCGCACAAACCTGCCTGCGGCACTTGCGGCGTCTGCATCAAGGCGAACGCGCCGGACGCCGCTCGCGCCGTCGCCCCAGTCGAGCGCGCCGTCGAATACTACGGCGACGAACCAGAGGACAACTACGACGGCGAGGAATCGCCCTTCAACGCGACGCGCGCCGCTACAGACAACGCTTCAACCGTCCCGGCGGCGGCGCGAACGCGGCTCGACAAGTTCGTCATCGAGCACACGCCTTTCGCAAGCGATCTGGAAAACGAACTGGATCGCCAGTCGCTCGCAGAGCACAGGCGGCGCGAGGCCGAGAGTTTCGGCGGTGAGTCAAACAGCGTCGTGCAGATCAGGGAGGCGCGCGCGCTCGGCGAAGACGAAACGTTGTGCGTGCGCAAAATCCTCGCGTGCGCGGCGCGCATGGAAGGGCGTTACGGCAAAGGCATTATGGCCGCCACGCTGCGCGGTTCGCGCTCGGCCAAAATCTCCCAGTTCGGCCTCCAACGCCTCTCCACCTACGGCATCCTCTCCAACATGACGCAGGACGAGATACTGCTCTACATCGACGCGCTCGTCGCCGCTGGCGCGCTGCGCGTCACGGGCGATAACTACCCGACCGTCTCCATCACCGCCCTCGGCAACGACGTGATGCGCCAGCGCGCTTCCATCCAACTCGCGCTACCGACCGTCTCCGCTGTCGCGATGCCGTCGCCACCCGAGGCGCGCGGTTCGCGGGTCGCTTCCGGTGCGGGAGTGAAGGCGTTGAACGCGCCGCGCGTCAGCACCGTTGACGAGACGTACGCCTTCTACGAAACGGGCATGACCATCGAAGAGATCAGCCGCGAGCGCGGCATCGCGGAGATGACGGTCGAGAAGCACCTCGCCGACTGCATCCTCGAAGGTCGCCCCTTCGACATCTCGCGTCACGTCGATGCGAAAGACCGCGCGCTCATCGAAGAGGCCGTCCGCCGTCTCGGCGACGAACGACTCAAGCCCCTGCGCGATGCTCTGCCCCGCCACGTCAGCTATCGCATGATCCGTTTCGTCGTCGCCGACCTGCAACGCGCCGTCGCCGCGACCGGCGTTGCCGCCGAACTTAAGCGGGCCACGGAAGTCGTGCGTCAATAAATCCAGCTTCGCCGCCCGCGCGCTTGACGTGTCGCCCGCACGCCTTCATCATCCATCCTGCAAATCCAACAATCAGGACGAACACATGAGCCGCAACCCGAACACCGATCCGCCGCAACCGGAGCAACAACCCGAACTGCCGCCGACGCCGCAGCCGCACGACCCGCTGCAACCCGACCCCACGCAACCCGAACCGCTGCCTCTGCCCCCGGACGCCGCGCCGAAATCTCCCATTCAGGAACCCGACACGCCGCCGCCCGCGGGCGATCCTCCCGTCTCCGAGCCGCCACGTCTGGCGTAAATTAAAATGGAGACTTTGCAAGAAGCAGTGCGCGCCAGCGGCACGTGGCGTGCGCCGGATGCCGCCGCACCCGGCGCACGCCTCGCAGAGATCGCACGCGCGCTGCTGGCGAAACCTTTCACGCCGCACCCGCTGTTCAAGAGCGGCCACGCGCAAACGCTCGTCGCCTTCGCGTGGCCGCGTCGCCGTCGTCTGCGCGAATTGCGGAGCGACGAGGCGCGCCTGTTTGAAGTCGAACCGGGCGTGCGCGTGCTCGTCCATTGTCGCTGGCAGGCCGAACGACGCGCGCATCCGACGCTGCTGCTCGTTCACGGCCTCGAAGGGTCGAGCGAGTCGATCTACATATTGAGCACCGCGCTCAAGGCGCACCGGGCGGGCTTCAACGTGCTCCGCCTGAACATACGCACTTGCGGCAACACGCTTCACCTCACACAGACGCTATACAACAGCGGCATGTCGCAAGACCTCCGCGCCCTGATCCGTGAACTGATCGAGCGCGACGAATTGACCGGAGTGTTCCTCGGCGGCTTCTCGCTCGGCGGCAACATGAGCCTCAAACTCGCGGGCGAATACGGCGCGGACTTCCCGCGCGAACTGAAAGGCGTCTGCGCCGTCTCGCCCTCGGTCGAGTTGGCCGCGTCTGCCGAGGCCATCGAACGGCGTTCCAACTGGGTCTACCAGCGCAAGTTCATCCGCAGCCTCAAGCGTCGCATGCGCGAGGCCGCAACGCTCTACCCCGAACGCTACGACGCCAGCGGACTCGCACGCATCCGCACGCTACGCCAATTCGACGAACTCTACACCGCCCCGCACGGCGGCTTTCGCGACGCCGCCGACTACTACGCTCGTTCCAGTTCGCTGCCGCTCGTTCCGCGCATACGCGTCCCCACGCTCATCATCCACGCCGAAGACGACCCATTCATCCCCTTCGACTCGCTCCGCCACCCGTCCGTCCGCGCGAACCCCAACGTGCTGCTGCTCGCGCCCCGCCACGGCGGTCACGTCGGCTTCGTTGCCGACGGCAACACCGCAGGCGAAGATCGCTTCTGGGCGGAAAACCGCCTCATCGAATTCTGCGAAAGGATGAAACCAATGGAGGATTGATCCATTGATTCATTGAATCAATGGATCAATGGATCAATGAATCAATCCTTCTTAATGAATCAATTCTTTTCTGTTGACGTGTGGCGGTGCGCCGCAATAATCTTGAAAGTGTTTTTCAGACCTTACGACTCGATATGTGGGAGTTAGCACGGGTTTGATCGCCTCGCTGCGAAGATAATGATTACGGCTCTCAAATTAGTCGCCACTCTATTGATCGTCGCAGTTAACGGTTTCTTCGTCGCGGCGGAGTTCGCACTCGTCGGCGTGCGTCGTTCTCGCATCGAGACGCTGGCCGAAGACGGCGACCGGCGCGCGCGTCGTCTGCTCGGCATCCTCGACAACCTCAACGCTTATCTCTCCGCTTCGCAACTCGGCATCACCCTCGCCTCGCTCGCGCTCGCCATCCTCGGCGAACCGACCATCGCTTCCCTGATCGAACCGCCGCTCCACCGCTTACACGTGCCCGACGCCGTTCTCCACGCCATCGCCTTCATCATCGCCTATTCGCTCCTGACCTCGCTGCACATCGTCTTTGGCGAGCAAGCCCCGAAACTCGTCGGGCTGGAGCGCGCCGAACGTGTGGCGATGTGGTCGGCGCTGCCGATGGAGATTTTTTACAAGTTGTTCAGTTGGCCGATCCGTGCGCTCGACTGGGCGAGTGCGCGCGTCGTCCGTCCCTTCGGCATGGACGCGTCAAGCGCGCACGCTTCCATCTACACCGAGGAGGAGATTCGCCAACTCATCAACGCCTCGCACAAGGGCGGTCATCTGGAAAAAGAAGAGCAGCAGTTGATCAACCGCGTCTTCGACTTCTCCGAGGCCGAGGTGCGCGAGGCGATGATCCCGCGCACGACCGTCGCGGCTATCCCCGTCACCGCGACGCTTCAGGAGGTGGAAGAAAGCTTTTGCGAGACGGGCTATTCGCGTCTGCCCGTCTACCGCGATCAACTCGACAACATCGTCGGCGTCCTCTTTATGAAAGACATCATGCCCTGCCTCAAGACTTCGGGGCGCAAAGAGTTCGACATGGACGCCATGCTTCACCCGCCGATGTTCGTGCCCGCCACCGCCCGTCTCGGCAGCGTGCTCGCGCAGATGCAGGCGTCGCGCACGCACCTCGCCTTCGCCATAGACGAGCACGGCGGCATCGAAGGCATCTGCACGCTCGAAGATTTGCTCGAAGAGATCGTGGGCGAGATTGACGACGAGTACGACGAGGAAGTGCGCGCGCAGATCGTGGAAGAGGACGGCCACTACATCCTCGACGGCATGCTCGCCGTGCGCGACGCCAATCGAAAGTTCAAGTTGAAACTCCCGGAAGACGCCGGCTACACGACGCTTGCCGGATTCCTTCTCGCGCGCGCCGGTCGCATCCTCAAACAGGGCGAGACGGTCGAGCACGAAGGCGCGACCTTCACCGTCGAGCGCGTTGACCGCCATCGCATCCGCCGCGTGCGTTTCCTGCCCGCCCCGCCACCCGCGAGCGAAGAGGTAGAGGACAGCGCAGCCTAGAGCAAATTTTAATTGGCTGTACAGTTGTAGGGGCAGGGCTTGTCCCTGCCCGTGTGCCAACGTTGCGGAGCGGGCAGGGACAAGCCCTGCCCCTACAGTTATCGCGTATGTTCTACAGCCGATTGAAATTTGCTCTAATAGCCGCGAAGCAACAACAGATCAAAGCCGCGCAGTGGCAACCACGTACAAGCCGCGAAGCGGCGGCAGTTAATAGCCCCGTGCGTGAGCGCGGGGATCACATGTGGCAAACAAAATTTTGAAGCCCCGTCAGGGGCGACACATCGGCGCGTTGCGTTGTGTCGCCCCTGACGGGGCTTCGATCATTTTTACCTGCACTGAGCCCCGCCCTGACGGGCGGGGCTATTAACTGCCGCCGCTTCGCGGCTTGTGCGTGGTCGTCTCGTCGCAGCTTGTCGGTGGTCGTCTCGTCGCAGCTTTTGCTCGTCGCGGCTCTCGCAGGTTCTACTCACTTCTCTATTTTCTTGAGCAGGCGCGCGGCGTGGTTGCGCGCCATGAGTGGGATGCGTTCGTCCGTGGCGAGGTCGCTGAGGATGGGGATGAGCGGCGCGGTGTCCGATAGCTCGTTGCGGTTGAGGAGGCTTTCGAGGCGTTTGAAAATTTTCACCGTGTCGGAGGGTTGGTATTGCCGCGCCAACGTCACGTCGAAGATGAAGAGTTGCTGCTCGCCGATGCCGCGATACTCTTTGACGAGCGCGGCGGCCTGTTCGTCGTGCGTCCAGTTGAACTCCGCTTTGCGTTCGCGCGTGCCCTGCTTCATTGCGAGCGTCATCGTGCCGAGATGCGGGAATTGCTTCTCGTCCTGATAGTTCGCGTCTGAGTCGAGAAACTTCAAAGCCTCCCATGCGGACAGGACGCGCGCGAGCGCGACGGGCGAGAGTTGGAGCGGGTCGGTGAAAACTTCCTCGCTCTCCTTGCGCGCGAAAGAAACCTGACCGCGCCCCGTCGCGTCGTGCGCGATCACGATCCGGCGGATGTTGAAATTCGGTTGGTTGAATTCGTAGGAGTAATGCACCGCCGGAATAGCGTCGGCTTTCGTGCTGGCCGCATTTATCTTCGCGGGCGCGGGCGTCGCTTCCCTGTTATTCGTTTTGCCGGGCGCGGGCGTCGGCGAGACGGCGGGCGCGGCTTCCGTCGCTTGCCCGGGCGACGAATTAACTCCGGCAGCGGTCGTGCCTCCCGTCTGCTTGCGGTTCTTCTTGCTTTGCGCCGCCGCCGTAGCGTCAATCGCCGCGCTCTGGAAAAGAAGCGCGGCGACGAGCACTGCCTGATAAAGTTTTACTTGCTTCACGTTTATTCAAACCTGACCGAGACGAGTTTCGACACGCCCGGTTCTTCCATCGTCACGCCGTAGAGGGCGCGCGCGATTTCCATCGTGCGCTTGTTGTGTGTGATGACGATGAACTGTGTGTTCGTTGCCATCTCCGCGATCTTCGCGGTGAAGCGACTGATGTTGGCCTCGTCGAGCGGCGCGTCAACTTCGTCGAGCAGACAGAAGGGCGACGGGCGATAGCGGAAGATGGCGAGCACGAGCGACAGAGCCGCCATCGCCTTCTCGCCGCCGGAGAGCAGCAGCACGTTTTGCAGGCGCTTGCCCGGTGGCTGCGCCACGATGTCAATGCCCGATTCCAACACGTCGGCGGCGTCGATCATGCTCATCTCGCCGCGCCCGCCGCCGAAGAGTTCGAGGAACAGTTGCCCGAAGTTGCGGTTGATCTCTTCAAACGCCTGACGGAAACGTTCGCGCGAGCGTCGCTTGATCTCGCGCAGGGCTTCTTCGGTCGAACTGATGCCGTCGATGATGTCCTGCCGCTGCGTCGTCAGGAACGTCAGGCGTTCTTCCGATTCGGCGAGTTCTTCGAGCGCCATCATGTTGACCGCGCCGAAACTCTCGACCCGCGCGCGCAACTCTTCGACCCGCGCGCGTCCCGCTTCCAGATCAAACTCCGCATCCGGCTCATACGCCGTCACGATCTCTTCAAGCGGCTGCGCGAGTTCGGCCATGCACGCTTCGTGCAGATAGTTCAAACGCGCCGCCGTCTCCGCGCGATTAACTTCGAGCGTCGCACGCGCGTCACGCGCCGCCGCCGCGCGATGATTCAACTCCGTCAACTCGTCGGAGAGCGCGTCGGCGCGGGCGCGCGCTTCCGCCAGACGCTCCGACGCGGTCGTCACCTCCGCCTCGCGCGCCGCACGCTCGCTCTCCACCGAACCGCTCGTCTCGTCCATCTCGGCCATCGCGCGGCGCAATTCTTCGAGCCGCTGTTGCATCTCTTCGATTTCGGCGGCGTGGCGTTCGAGCCTCGCTTCGAGGTCGGCGTTTTCCGTCTCCATGCGACGGAGTTCGGCAGCCGTCGCGCGGCGGCGTTCGGCAGCCGCAGCCGACGCCATGCGCTGGCGGTTCAACTGCTCGCCTTCCACTTCTGCGGCGCGGCGTTCGGCGGCCAACAGTTCCGCCGCCTCCGCGACCGACTGCGTGGCGGCCAGACGCGCCGCTTCCGCCGCCCCTGCTTCCGCGAGTCCCTGCGTGTGCCGCGCCTCCAACTCGCGCCGCTCTTCCGCGAGACGCGCCGCGTCGTCGGCCACGACGCGCAAGTGGCGCGCGGCGCGTTCGATCTCCTGCGCGAGTTGCGCGGCGTTGAGTTCGCGTGCCACCTGCTCGCGCTCCTCGCGCCCGATCTGCTCTGCGATCAGGACGAGCGCGTCTTCCAGTTCGACGAGACGCGCCCGCGCCGCGCTGACGGAATCCTCCGCCGAGACTACTTCCGAAGCGAGGTCTGCGGCGCGAGATTCGAGTTCACGCATCTCACGTTTGAAGGCGAGCAGCCCCGTGCCCTCTTCGACGGCGCGCGGGTTGCCCGCGCCGAGCAGTTGCCCGCCCGCCACCCATTCGCCGCGCGGCGTGACGCACATGTCGCCCGTCGCAAACGACAGAGACATCGCGCCTTCAAGATCGTCGGCCAGCCGCGCGCCCATCTCGCGCGGGAGCGTAAGCGCAAGCACGGATGCGATGTCGCGTGGCGCGCCGAGCAGGTCGCCGAGACGCAGGCCGGTCAGGCGGTCGTCGGCCAGTATGCCGCGTGAGAGATAGTCGTTGTCCGTCTCCGCACTCGCGCCGTGAAGACCGGCGACGAGGAAGGTGGCGCGACCGGCGTTGTTGGATTCGAGCCACGCGGCGGCGCGGAAGGCGTCGTCGGGCGTCGGCACGATCACGGTTTGCAGGTACGACCCGAAGATGCTCTCGACGGCGTGCTCCCACTGCGGCGCAACTTGCAGCATGTCCGCGAGCGTGCCGATGGTATGAAAATCTTTCGACGGGTCGCTCTCGGCCTCGTCCGCATGTTCGGCGGAAAAGATGCGCTGCACGGCCTGCGAATAGAGGGCGCGCTTCTCGTCGAGTTCGGCCAGCGTGTCGAGACGGTTGCGCACGCGCGCCGCCTCCTCACGCATCCGCGCGTATTCCGTCAGCGTCGCCGACACCAGACTCCGCGCCGCCGCCACACCTTCCGACGCCGCGCCGCGTTCGACATTCAACACGTCCAGACGCGTGCGCGCATCCTTGATCTCGACACTCAGCGTCTCTGATTGCTCGGTGAACTCGGCGTGCGCGGCGCGCGCGCGTTCGCCCTCGCGCTCAAGCCCTTCGGCCTGCGCGGCGAGACGTTCGAGCGTCGCTTCCAACTGCCGGTTGATCTCCGAGAGACGTTCCGCCACCGCCGTGTGCGTGAGCAACTCGGCGCGCGCCGCCTCGATGCGCGTCTCGGCATCCGACACTTCGGCGAGGCGACGCGCGTAGACGGCCTCGGCCTCCTGCAAGTCTCTCGCCGTCGTCTCGGCTTCCACGCGCAACTGCGCGTCGCCCTCGCGCAAAGTCGCGCGCTCCGCCTCGACCGTCGCCAGACGCTCGCGCACCATCTCCATCTGCCCCGTGATGTCCGACACGCGACGCTCTAACGACGCGGCCTGTTCGAGTTGATAAGCGCGCTCGCGCTCGCGCCGGTCGCGCTGCAACGCCGCGTCGGCAACCGCGCCGCGCGCCGCCGCGAGTTCTTCTTCACACTCGCGCGCTTCCGCTGTCGCCCGGCGCGCTTCCTCTTCGTGCGCTTCCAACCTCGCCGCAAGCGAAGTCACTTCTTCGCCGGAGGCGGCAAGGTGCGTGCGCAATTCTTCGAGCGAGATCGTCAGGGCGCGCTCGTCCGCCGCGTAGACGTGGCGCAGCAGTTCGCGCAACTCTTCGCGGAGCGTCCGGTAGCGACGCGCCTTCGCCGCCTGACGGCGCAGACTCCCGACCTGCCGCTCGATCTCCGAGACGATGTCCGACACGCGACGCAGGTTCGAGCGTGCGCCTTCCAGACGCGCTTCGGCGGCGCGCTGCCGCACGCGAAACTTTGTGATCCCCGCCGCCTCTTCGATGAGCGAGCGGCGGTCCATCGGCTTGGCCGAGAGAATCTGCCCGATGCGTCCCTGCTCGATGATCGCGTAGTGCGCGCCCGCCAGTCCCGTGCCGGAAAACAAATCCTGTATGTCGCGCAGGCGACAGATGCGCCCGTTCAAAAGATACTCGCTCTCGCCGTCGCGGTAGAGACGCCGCGTCACCGTCACCGTCTCGCCCGGCGCGAAGCCGAGCGCGAGACGGCGCGGACGCCAATGACGTTTGTGATGCTGCTGGGCTTTCGCCGTCAACGCTTCCGGAGTTTGATCAACGGCGACGACCGCGAGCGCACTTTCATTTCCGTTAGCGGCGATCTCATCAACCGCCTCGCCCGCGATGGCGGTCGCCACGTCGGAAGTCGCTTGAACGATGCCGGATTCGTCTGCGGCGACGACGGCTGTCTCGGTCGCCGTCACTTCCGGCAGGAATTTCTCTTCGACGAGTTCGCTACGCTCGTCAATCTCTTCGAGCGTGGAATCGATGTCGTCAATGTCCGGCTCTTCGTCCGTCGCTTCGTCGCGCACGAGGTGTAGGACGACTTCGGCCATGCCGCTCGGCTGGCGATTGCGCGAACCCTGAAAGATAACGTCTTTCATCTCCGCGCCGCGCAAGTGCTTGACGCGCTGTTCGCCCAGAACCCACGCGATGGCGTCGGCGACGTTCGACTTGCCGCACCCGTTCGGGCCGACGACGCCCGTGATGCCCTCGCCCGTGAAAACGAGATCGGTGTAGTCGGCGAATGATTTGAAGCCGGTTATTTCCAGTCGTTGTAATCTGAACATTCGTGCAACTTTCGTCTGCCTGAGACGCTGACAGGGGATGCTAACGGTTTCTATGAAAGCACAGCCAATGGGCGCAGTGCGGGAGAGGCACACTATATGTTGGAGAGAGGCGTGTGTCAACCACCCTCTCAGGTCAAACGACTTTACTGCTGATACGAGTCAAGTTAGTTTTCGCCGCGACCCGCCCGGCGGACTCAGGCCGACCCGCAAAACCGCGCCGCCGCTGACTCGCTTAAGTCAGCGGCGGCGCGGGCAAGTGGTGCGTAACTAGAGCCGTGCGGCGAGAGTTACGCGTTTACGGCAGGGCTTCGACGTTGACGAGGAAGCGGAAGCTGCCGTCCGTCATCACGCCGAGGCGGAACTGTAGGTTGACCGCCGCCCCCGGCGCGAGCGGCGTCCCCAGCGTGATGCGCGACAGCCGCACGGTCGAGTTCAAGCCGCCGCCTTCCGGTTGCGCGGTCGGCATCTCCTCTAATGTCACCCCTTCAATCGTGATGGGGTTGCCGTTGGAATCTGTGGCCTCCACGTCGGACGAGGAGAGCAGTCGCAGGTCGGCCTCGCCCGTCTGACGGCTGCCAATCGTGGTGATGTTGACGGCGCGGAAGCGGAGTTGTCGCACCGGCTCGGTCGTGGTGTTGCGGAAGCGACGGCGAATCAGGAGCGTGCCGAAGGCGGCGTTCTGCGGATTCGCCCCCGCCGCCGTGCGGACGCGTGCGCACGCGCTCGTCGCCGAACCGCCGCCCGCGCAGCCCGGATCGATGAGCGAGGCTTTGATCACGGCGTTGCGTTGGATGGGACTGAAACGGTTCTCCGGTCCCGGCGAGCCGAGGATGGCGGCGTCGCTGTCGTTGCCGAAAATCCCCTCGCCCACGGTGGCGACGAACAGGAAGTCGTTATTGTTCTCGTTCGTATCCTGCGGGAAGCCCGTCGTCAGGTTGCGCACGTAGCTGTACTCGCCGGGAGCCGTCGGCAGACCCGCGATCCCCGTGCCCTCTCGATAGAGCGGAGGCGCGAGACTGTGCCCCGCCGCGTCGAGCCGGTTGGCGAGCGTGAAGTTCGCGGGCGTGCTCGTCCTAAAGAGCGCGACGCCTGAGCCGTCGGGGATGCCGGTCGCGTAGGTGGCGTCGGGCGCAGCCTTGTCCGTGCCGCCGTAGTTGCCGAGGCTGTAGCCGCCGGGGCTGTTGTTGGCGACGAGGTAATGGCCGCGCGCCGGAATGGTCGCGCCGCCCGGAATGGTGGCGAGCACAGTTAACGCGCCGCCCGTGTCGGGCGTCGCCAGCGTGAATCCGGCTGAACCGTCAAAGGCGTTGACGATGATGGGCGAGTTCGTCGTGTTGTACAACTCGATGAACTCGTCGTTCTCGCCGTTCGGACCACGCAGGCGGAACTCGCTGATGACGAGATCGCCGATGCCGATTGCGCCGATGGTGGGACAACTCGCAGGGTCGAGGTTGTTGATCGCCAGATTGTCTATGAACCAGCCCGCGTTGCACGACGGGACGCTCAGCACGTCCGAAACCATGCGGAAGCGGATGCGCACGGGCAAGCCCGACGGGTTGTGCAGGCCGCCCGCCGCGAAGGCTTCGAGCGGGATGCGGACGTGGTGCAGGGTGGCCTTCGCGCCTGTATAAGCACGGCGGCCTTGCAGCTTCGAGCCGTCGAGCGGGACTTCCGGCAGGTCGCCGTTGAGACGCCCGTTGTAGCCGCCTTTGACGATGAAGTTGCCGAGGTCGAAGGTGGTGATGTTGTCCGGGAACGGCGTCGAGTTGAAAGTCGCGTCGCCGCCGACTTTGATCTCAAGCACGCCGCCGTCGAACGCCGCCTCGGTGATGAAGAAGTGATCGAACTCCATCACGGAGTCGCGACTCAGTGTGACGGGGCCGATGGTGGTTGAGAAATCGCTTTCGCCGCCGCCTTCCGAGCCGCAGTTTTCGGCGGAGTCGCCGGGGTTGAAGTCCGGCCCGTACATCATGCTCGTGACGACTGCGGTTTCCGAGCCGGTCGAAACCTGAACGCCCGTGACGCGTTGGAAGTTAGGAATCTCGGCCTTCGGGTCGTTGCCCGCGTCAACGAGCGGGGGCGTGAAGCGGAGGTTCGAGTCGTCCTGACCGGCCTCGCCTTCCTCGAAGTCCTCGAAGGCGAAGACCGGCGTGCCCGTCACGCCCGGCGATGACGGCGCGTTGAACTCGACCTTGCGGTTGCCCGTGTCGTTCGTGTCAATCTTCCCGGCGTCCGCGTCTCTGGCCTGAACGATGTAGTAGTAGACGCGGTTACGCATGAGTCCCGTGTCGGTGTAGGACGTGCCGCGCACGCCCGTGGCGATGCGGTTCTGCGCTGTCGGCTCGAAGGTCGGTTCGAGTGGCACGTCTGACGGGTTGGTCGGGTTCTCGATGGTCGGCCCCGGATCGGTGGCCGTCTCCGAGCGATAGATGTCGTAGACGATGTCGGCTGTCGGGTTGAGCGAGGTCGCAGGACCCCAGCCGACGACGAGGACGTTGCAAGCCTCCGGGTCGAAGACCTCGTTGACGCCCGTGAAGATGGGCGCGGGCTTGACGACGATGCCCACGGTGATCGTGATGCTTTGCGTCAGCGCGCCGGAGACGCAGTTCATCTCGGCGTCGCGCGAGGCGCGCACCTGATAGAAGTAGGTCTTGTTCAAAATCAGCCCCTGCCCGCCGTCGTTGTCGTTGTAGACGGTCGGGTTGGTGGGGTCGGCGGCAACGTCGGCGATGGTGACGAACGGACCAGCGGCGTTCTCGGCGCGCGAGATGATGAAGCGCGCCGCGCCCGCGAGGGGCGAGATCGTGATGGTGGCCGTGTTGGCGACGGTGTTGGACAGGGCGAAGGCCGGGGCGGCGAGCGGCCCTAATTGTTCGCAGGACGTGACGCCCGCCGGGACGGAGAAGTCTTCGACGACCGTGCCGCCCACGCCGCCGTTTGACGAAGAGGTGGCGAGCGCGCCGACGCCGTGGCTGGCGAACGCGCGCCAGATGATGGCGTGGTTCTCGCCGCCGAAGCGTTCGCGGTCGGCGAGCAGGATGGAGTCGCGCGAGTCAACGAAGGTCGGGTTGCAGGGCGACAGTTGCATGCCGCGCAACATCAGGAGGTCGGCGAGAAACGCGCCGCGCCTGAGAGCGGTCGAGAGCGCACCGTTGCGGTTGCCGTTGGTTTGAATCTCGGTGGCGACCGCGCCGGGGCGCACGATGTGTTCGGCGGCGATGATGTTCGGGTCGGGCGGCACGGTCGGGTCGAGTCCCTGAACGTGCGTGTTGAACTCGGGGCGGTATTCGATGGGGTGCTTCGTGTCAACCGACTGCACCTGCCGGTCGCCGATGAAGAAGGTCGTGCCCGTGCCGAGACGACGCGTGCCGTCGAAGAAGATGCCGGGATAAGCGTCGCCCACCTTCTGCTTCATGATGAGCAACTCGCGCATGTCCCACAGCGTCGCAGCCCAATACTCGCCGCCGTCGTGTACCTCGAACGGGATCGCGCCGGGGTTCAGGTCGGGCACGGCTGCCGGGTTGTAGCTACGGTCGCGGCGCGTCAGACCCGTGCCGTTCAGGGCGGCGTAAGACCAGCGATAGTTGGTGTAAGGGATGCGGCGGATGCCGATGTCGTATTCGCCCGTGGCGTATTCCCCCTCCACGTCGTCGTCGGCCATCGAGCAGGCGAGATAGTCGCCCCAGCCTTCGCCCTGCCCGCCGGACTCGCCGACGAGGCCGTTGCCGACGCAACCCGTGTCGCCCTTGCCGACGGCGCGGTTGTTGATGGCGTGCATTAGTTCGTGCCCGACGATGTCGAAGTCGAAACTGCCGTCGGTGCGGCGGAAGACCGTCTCTGTGAAGACGTACATCTGCATGCGCGGTTTCGCGCCTTCGGTCGTCGGCGACATGTTGGCGTTGTCCGTGCCCGAACCGTCCTGCACCTGCGCGACGACGCCGTCGCGCCCCGCGCCGCCGCGCCCGAAGTTGTCCTGCTGGAAGTTGAAGGTGGCCTCGGTGAAGCCGAGACTGTACATGTAATCGTGGAGGATGTTGTTGTAGTAGAAGAGCGAGAGCGTGCCGGGGAAGATGTCAGGGTTCGCGCTCTCGGGGAAGACCACGTCGCAGGGGCCGACGAGCGGGGGGCAGTCGCCGCCGCCGGGGCCGACGCCGACCGCGTCCGCCGTGCCGAACTCGTAGCTATTCGTGAAGTCGAAGCGCGAGGCGATGAACTGGCGGTTCGGGTCGTAGCCGCGAATGCCGTTGGTCGTCTCGTCGTCGTTGGCGCGGTCGTCGGAGACGAGGACGTTATTGCCTTCCGTGTAGTTCGACTCGAAGACGGACGAGAGCGAGCGACCGTCCGGCAACACTCTGGGCGCGCCCGCGAGCGTCGTCAGGGTGGCGGAGAAAGGCTGGTCGCAATCGCGCGCCGGTAACGTGCCGGTGCAGGGCACGGGCGCGTTTTCGGGGAGGTTACGACGCCTAGCCTCGTCGGCCATCGTGTAGCCGTAGTTTCTGGTGGAGGCGCGCCCGGTGTCGTCTTCGTTGATCTCCGCGCCGCCCGTGCCGGTCGGCAAATAGTACCAGCCGAAGGGCGAGGCGGGCGAAGGGTTGGCCGCGTCGGGCATGCCGCGCAAGACCTGCCCGAAAGGCGTGTTGTAGATGAGCGCGGCGAGTGCGCCGCCGGGACTTGAATACGGGTTCTCGGTGCGTGCGCGCACGAGCGACTCGCGGAAGCCGCGACCGCTGTTGCGCGGGATGGCGACGGGCGAGGGGTTTTCCGCCGTATAGCCGGGACGCTGGCCGCGCGCCGTCGCGCGCCCGAAGCCGCGACGCCCGCTCAGGCCGGTGGGCGCGGAGTCGAAGATTTTCGCCTGCGCCGTGCCTGCCGGGTTGAAGCTCTCGACGAGGTCTTGCAGGTCCGGGCGAAACGTCGAGCGGCGATTATCGACGGGGCCTCCTCCCGGCGGGCCGAACGAAGGCAGCAGCGGGCGATTGAGTCCCTTCCCCTTCTCTTTCTTGGTCGCGCCCTGAAACATCGTCAGGCTGAAACGGTGCAAGACCTCGCCGGTCTGCGCATCCACGACGTTCTCCCAGACGATGCCGGAGTATTGCGGCGTGGTCAGATTAAACTTGTACGCCTGACGCGCCTCCGCGCCGAGCGGGAAGACGGTGCGCGTCACGACGATGTCGTCGGTGAACAAATTGCCGCCGCTGAATTTTTGTCCCTCGATGTAACGCGCTTTGGGTTTGCCGTAGGAAGCGAGCACGCGCGTCGCGCCGAGCGACTGGCCGTTGTAGCCGGACAGCCCCATGTCTCTGGCGGCATACTCAATGGCCGCAGCGGGCGTGATCGCCACCGTGTTCGTCACCTTCAACTGCGGGAAGCTGTCGCTGCCGACGCTCAACACGCGACCCTCGCGGTTGACGTTGACCAGCACCTCGCCCTTGTAAACCGGCACGCCCCCGACCTGCTGCTCGAACACCAACACGTCCGTGCCCATGTCCGGGATCAGCGAGCGGCTCTTGAGCTTCAACGAATCGAGATCGGCGTCGGTGAAGCGGAAAATTCCCTGCCAGCGTTTGAGAAAACCGCGCGCGATTGCTTCGGCGTCGCCCCCGGCGGGCGGCGTCAGGTAGCCCGCGCGGCTGAAGAGGTGGCGCGGCGTGTTCGTCAAAGCGTTGTACTGCACGACGAGCGGCGCGCTGCCGACTTCCGCCTGCAAGGCTCTCAGACTATTCGCCTGCGTCTCGGAGAGCGCACGCGCGACCGGACTTTTAGGCACGCCATGCGCGCCGCCGCGCACGTCCTTTTCGGGCGGGCGCACGCCGCCGCTGCGCGGGGCGTTGATCAAATCCTGCTTCACGGCTTCGACGGCGAAACCGAACAGGCCGGGCATGACGACGGCCAGTGCGAGCAGCCCTAAAGCTGCGGCGAGAAAAATCCGGCGGGTATTCATTGACGTGTTCCTCCAGAGGATCGGCAACCTTGTACGTGTGCCACACCGAGGAATGCTCAGAAGTTGAGCATGGCATGACGCCCTGTGTCTGCTTCTCGCTACCGCCTGCCGGGGAATGTGGACAACAGCGAGCGCGTTTGGGAAAGTGAAAATCTATTCCGACGTTGATAGGTGGAGACTACGCGCGTGCGGTTGAGAAATACTTGAGTCCGCGCCCGTCGAGCGACGCGTCAAGCTCTATTTCGGTTGCATGCAAATTGCGAACGCGTTGCGCCCGCAACATGCGCGCGAGTTTTCCCGACGCTTCGGACGGCGGCCTAACGCCGGGAGCGCGGGTGTCGGGAGATAGAGGCTATTCTCAAACGAAACCTTCGACGCGGTAGTACGGCAACTACAAGTCGAACGGACTGGCTTGTCTCTACGGGGGAATGGACGACAGTTCGCGGTCGGGTTTTGCGAAAGGAAGGCCGGCAGGGGTTTGGCCTCGCAAAAACGAACTGTGACTTTATTTATTTACAGGGGCGGACATTATCATCCCTCCCGATTTACCGTCAATGAAATTGGCGAACCGGGAGGTGTGGAATTTTTGTCACGACGCGGGCGGAGATTTTCAGCCGCGACATCAGCCACGACATTAACCATGTATCGGGGCGACAAATTTATCGCCCCGCGAGGTCGCGCCGCGCGTAGAGGTTGAGGGTGACGCCGGGGCGCATCGGGTAAGTTCCGACGAGTTGATAGCTCGCGCCGTTCTTGGTTTCCATCTCCGCGCTCTGCGTCGTGCTGGTGATGACGATGGCATCGGTCGTGGTCGGGATGACGCGGCTTTGATAGCCGACGTGTTTGTAGTCGCGCAAGTACCACGGCATCGGCCAGTATTCGGGCGCGGCCACGTTGATGTTCGTCTCGTATTTCGTGCCCGCGCGTTCGGCGATGCGTTCGAGTTCGCTGATCATGTCCAGATACTCGCGCTTCGTGTGCGCGTAGACGTAGATGTACCTGTCGTCGTCGTAATGCACGTAATTGAGTTGGACGGTCTGATAGGCGGCGACGGCGAGGGCGACGCCGAGCACGCCGAGCGCGAGCGCGCGACCATACCGCCGGTAGAGATAATCAATCGCGTAGCCGCCCGCGATGGCGAACGGGACGAGCATGCTCAACACGAGCCACGGCGTCTTGTATTTGATGAGCGAGTAGGCGGCGAGCAGCCCGAAGCCCCAGAGCGCGGCGAAGAGCGGGAAGCGGCGGCGCGTCTCGCGCAAAAGAGCGATGAGCGCACCCGCCGACGCGAGCAGGAACAGCGCAGGCTCTTCGCCGAACTCCCACTTCTCGCCCCCCGCCGGAGTAGGCGTCTTATCAATCACGAGCCACTGTAGATACTTATACCAGCCGTAACCATGAAAGCCGCTCTCGCCCGTCTTCTTCCAAACCTTGTACGCCTCGACGGCGTCCCACACGCCCTTCGAGTTCGTGAAGAACGACGAGTAGAACAGGATGTTGACGAAGAGGAAGAGGCCGAGCGCGGCGGCGAGCAGGATCAGGATGCGCGACCAACCGCCGAGCCGCACCACGAGTCCGCGCGTTTCCATACCGTCTATGTTCGCGCCGTTCTTTCCGCCCCGCTTGCCGCGCGCGCGTTTGCCCGACGCAGGCTCACGCGCGCCGAACCATCCCTGCCACGCGACGAACCGCGTGTAACCCCACGCCATCGCCCACGCGATCAGGAGCACGCCCACGGAGATGAAAGCAGTTTCCTTCGTCGCAAACAAGAGCGCGGCGGCGACGGCGGCAAGCGCAAGATAAATCGAGCGCCCTCCGTCGTACCGCCTGAGCAGCACTAACAACAGGCCGCCGCTGAACAGCATCGACGCCAGCGCAAAACCGTAATACTTCGTTTGATAAGCCGCACCGAGCGACGCGGCGACGAGCGCGAGCGCCGCCGCCGCGATCAATATGCCCAGACGCGCGTCCGTCGTTGCGTCCGGCGAATCCGGCGATGCGTCAGTCGAATCCGGCGGCGCGGCGTAGTCGTAAAAACGCGGTGCGGCCACGACGATGCCGAGCGTGAAGAACACGAACATCATCTCGTGTATGAAGTAGCGCGAGAAGAAGACAAAGCCGGGCGACAGCGCGAGCAACGCCCCGGCGGCGAGCGCGCCGACGCTCCCGATGTAGCGACGCAGGGCGAACACGAGCCACACGGTCGCCAGCCCGAAGATGAGCGGCAGGAGTCGCACCGTCCACGTGCCGTACATTTGCAGACGCTCGGCGGCGACGGCGAGCGGCAGCGTGAAATAGTAGAGCGTCGGGCCGTGATAATTCGTGGGGTCGTAGCGAAAGACGCCCGTGCGGATCAGGTTGTTGAGAAAGAAGCCGTTGACGCCTTCGTCGTGGTGCATTGGCCGGAGTTCGAGTTGGTAGAGGCGCACGAGCGCGGCGACGAACATCACCGACGCGTAAGCGATCAACCACGCGCCACGGGAAAGCTCACCGCCTGCGTCGTCCTGCTTCGGAGCGGCGACAAAGTCCTCCGGCTCGCTCGCCTGCGAGGTCTTCGCTTGCCACCCTTTTTGCTTACTGCCGCGCGACTTTGTAGAGGCTGTACCCACCTGTCTCTCCAACTTTCGTGAAGCGTCTGAAGAACTGTTCATTGACCGGAGTTGCGCTGCGTTCGAGCGGGCTGATGACGACGTACTCGACGCCGTGTTTCGACATCAAGCTCTCCGCATCGGGCGCGCCCGCGTACATGCGCTTGAGTTCGGCCTCGCGCGGCAAGTAGTCGATGCCCTGCGACCAGAGATGCCCCGCGTAGCCCATCAACGCGCGCCGTCCGGTTAAATAAACGGGATGATTATAAGTCGGCGCATGAAGAATCAGTGAACGCGGCGCGGTCTGCGCCTTGACGATCTCGGCGAAAGCCACGCCCGCGCGGTCGAACTCCCGCTGCTCGGACGCCTCCGACACAACGCGCCACACGTCGAGCGCGCCCGCCGCCGTCAACGTCAACAACAACACGACCGTCGCCACGCGCGTCGCTAGGTGCAGCCGCCACAAACGCGCCAGCAGTAACGCGACAAGCGGCACGGAAGCGATGTACCAGTAATAAAGCACCTTGATGTTGTCCCAAATCCACGGCGAGATTTTCCCCGCGTTCGAGATGACGAACAGCAGCGTGAAGGGCAGGTAAAAAAGTAGCAGCCGCTTCGACAAGACCGCGCCGCTGCGACCGCGCCACGCTAACCACGCCAGCGCGGCGACGAGCAGCGGGATGAACAGCCCCGTGTTCTTGAACCAGAACCACAACGCATCCTGCTCGCGGCGATCCCACCCGAACTGCCACCCGAAGAAACTCCCCGCCCGCGCCGCGCTCCCTCGCGTCGCCCACCACATCTGCGGCGCGGCGATGACGAGCGCAACCGCAAAAAAGATGAACCACGCGCGCCAACGCGGAAACAGCAACGCCAGACACCCGCTCATCAACATCAACACGACGAAACTGTGCGCGTGTGCCAGCGGCAACAAACCCGCGACCACACCCGCGCCGATCATCCGTCGCTCGGCAGTGGAAAGGGCAAAGGGTAAAGAGAAAAAGGTGAACGACGGAAGCGGCGGCGGTTCACTCCGCGCCTTTGAAACTCTCTTCGCCTTTCGCTTCGCCTTCCCTTTTAGCCCGGCGGCTTTCTCCTCTTCAACCTTTTCCTCTTCGCCCTTACCCCTCACCTCATCGTCTTCCACCGTCGCCAGCCACCACTGCGTGATGATGACGAGTGCGAGCGGCAGGCCGAGCAACAGCCCGCGTTGCGGTACGAGCAAAGTCGTGATGGCGTTGCCCCAGCGATACCCGGTGGTCGAAGTGATCGTGTAGTCGTGCGGCAGGCGATTGAGCAACTCGAAGAGGCCGAGGTTGCTGCCGCTCCACTCGCGCGCGAACACCCACCAACCGAGGCCGCCGCTCAACAACGCCAGCGCGGGCGTGATGAGCGCGGCCACACGGTCGCGCGTCAACTTCAACGCGAAGCGATACAGCAAGCCGACGAGCGCGAGCGCGAGCACGAAATTTTCCAGAAAGAGCGCGCCTTCCAGCGTCGCCCCCGCGCGCACGAACATCGCCGCCACGAAATCTACGATGAACGGGTAGGTCAAACGCGCGCCCGCGTATTCAGGGTGGACGGGCGGGAAATTCTCCCCGTAAACGAAACCCGTGATGATGCTCAGGTGAAACGGCAAATCACCGAGGTTGTTATCAACGCCCGTGAATATCTCGCCGCCACGCACGAACATCGCGCGCCCGAAAACCTGCCAGAAGACGAACGCGCACGCGACGAAGAGGACGAGCGCGCCCGTCGTCGCCTGCGGTCGCATCAGCGCGCCCGTCACGTCGCGCCACGCTTCCGCCGCGTCGAACCGCACGCGCGCGCGCCAGTCGCTTTTCGACAGCAGGGCGAGCGGCGCGGCCACGACGACGGCGGAGATAAGCAGAGCCGCGGGCGTGAGTCCCAGAAACGAAGCGCAGAGAAAACCGGCGAGGCCGAGGGCGGCCAACCCCGTACAGGCTCCGGCTGAGAGGCGCGCGAAAAAGTGCGCGTCGCGGTCGTAGAGATATGTGACGAGCGCGCCGCTCGTGATGGCGACGAGCGCGAGAATGAATGCCATTTGAAAGTGCGTCGGACGCGAAACGTGTGTGGACGAATTTTGAAAACCCGAGACGGCGACGGGCGCGCGGGCGCGTCCGGTACACCGGCGCGCGAGATTATACGCGAACAGGCGCGCAAGTCGGCAGCGGCTTTTTGCTTTTGCCCGGAGGTCTGTTTGCTTTTGCCTTTCCGCGCCCCACGGTGTAAAAGAACTCATCCGCAATCAGATCGCGTGTGTTTAATTTAGAGAGGTTCATCCATGCTCCGCGCAGGTATTGTCGGGCTGCCGAACGTCGGCAAGTCCACGCTTTTCAACGCGCTCACGGCGCAGACTTCCGCGCTCGCCGCCAACTACCCGTTCGCCACCATCGACCCGAACATCGGCGTCGTGCCAGTCCCCGACGAACGCCTCGACCCGCTCGCCCGGATCGTCAAAACAAACACGATCATCCCTGCGACCGTCGAGTTCGTAGACATCGCCGGGCTGGTGCGCGGCGCGTCCAAAGGCGAAGGACTCGGCAACCAGTTCCTCGCCAACATCCGTGAGACGGACGCCGTGATTCAGGTCGTGCGCTGTTTCGAGGACGAGAACATCATCCACGTCGAAGGCTCTGTCAATCCCGAACGCGACATCGAGACGATCCAGATCGAACTCGCGCTCGCCGACCTCGCCTCCGTCGAACGCCGACGCGAACGCGCGCAGAAAACCGCCAAGAGCGGCGACAAGACTGCGCTCGCCGAAATCGCGCTGATCGACAAACTCCTGCCCGTGCTCTCCGAAGGCCAACCCGCGCGCCTCGTCGCCATGACGGACGAGGAACGCGCCACGGCGCGCACGCTCTTTCTTCTCACGATGAAGCCGACCATCTATGCGGCCAACGTGGACGAGGCCACGCTCGCCGCGCCTGAAGACAACGCGCACGTCAAAGCGGTGCGCGCTCTGGCCGAGAGCGAGGCGGCGGAGTCGGTCGTCATCTGCGCGCAGATCGAGGCCGAACTCGTCGAACTCTCGCCCGAAGATCGTCAAGGTTATTTGCAGTCGCTCGGAGTCGAAGGCAGCGGCGTGGACGACTTGATCAAAAGCGCGTACCTCCTGCTCGGCCTCATGTCGTTCCTGACGGCGGGCGAAAAAGAGGTGCGCGCGTGGACGATCCCGCGCGGCACGCGCGCGCCGCAGGCCGCAGGCACGATCCACTCCGACATCGAACGCGGCTTCATCCGCGCAGAGATCGTCAGCTACACAGACCTCACGCGCGCAGGCTCTTACGCCGCCGCCCGCGAACAGGGCTTACTCCGTCTCGAAGGCAAAGAGTATGTCATGCAGGAAGGCGACGTTGTTCACTTCCGCTTCAACGTGTAACTAAAAACAGGTGTGCGAATGACGGAGAGGCCAAACATTCATAAGCCTTCAAAGGAAGAGCTTCTGGCTGCTGCCGGGAAGACCGTGCCGTCGGTGATCGCGCCGGGACTCAGCGTGCTGTTCTGCGGCATCAACCCCGGACTCTACACGGCGGCGGTCGGCCACCACTTCGCCCGCCCCGGCAATCGTTTCTGGCCTGCGTTACATGCCTCCGGCTTCACCGATAGGCTGCTCTCACCTTTTGAGGAACGCGAACTTCTCGCGCGCGGGTACGGCATCACCAACGTCGTCGAGCGCGCAACCGCGACTGCCGCCGAACTATCTCCCGAAGAGTATGTCGAAGGCGGGCGAAAGTTGGAGGCCAAAGTGCGACGCTACCGTCCGGGGTTTCTCGCGTTGCTCGGCGTCGGCGCATACCGGACGGCCTTCGGTCGCCCCAAAGCCAAACTCGGCCTTCAGCCGGAGACTATCGGTGAAACGTCAGTCTGGGTGCTGCCGAATCCGAGCGGCCTCAACGCGCATTACCAGCCGAAAGATTTA
>Ga0307513_10002751_pt1 | contig 24193 bp, 34 predicted proteins | sample 15_EM_MG_FD_202174 | JGI IMG/M metagenome (GOLD analysis project Ga0307513, IMG submission 202174) | Populus trichocarpa ectomycorrhiza microbial communities from riparian zone in the Pacific Northwest, United States - 15_EM | ecosystem: Host-associated > Plants > Roots > Unclassified | place...
GTTTGGAGGTCGTCACCCGTGACAATGTTTCCGACCGAGCGTAAAGCCGGAGTCTGAACGGATGTAGATGGGTGCATGAGGAGATCCACCAGCCTTCGGCATACACCCGACTCAATGACTGCCTGGATCTTGTCGTTTGACCCATCAGAAAGGTAAGAGATTGCCCAGCAAGCGTCAATCAGGATCTCATCGTCCATGGAGTAGATTAGCTTCGTCAAGACCGTCAAAGCAGGGGAAATCTAGGATTACGGAGACCAAGTCAAAATTACGTTAACGGCGAGACCAAACAGGCGCGCAGCAACAGAAAGAAACATACCAGTTCCCAATCTGGCTGAGGGCTCTTGCCACGACAGAAGTTGGAAAGCGTCCAAGTCGCATTCCTCTGCATGCTGAGCTTGTGGTTCTCGCTCAAGAGCGTCAAAAGCGGCCTCAAGGCACCTTGCTGAAGAACGTAATCTCGGCAAACGGGACTATCACCAGCGATATTGCCCAAAGCCCAAACAGCCTGTTCGCGGACATCGAGAACGGGAGAAGAGAGCAACCTGATGAACTCTGGGACGGCGTTGGCGTTGATGACCACTTGAGTGTGATGAGCGGTTCCAGAAGCAATGTTTGTCAAGGCCCACGCGGCTTCAAACTAAAGATAACGAAGGGAACAGAGTACGTGATCAGAGGTCGTGAATAGCCGAAACGGACCAGCGTTTGATTGCCTAGACCCGGAATGGCTCAACGCTCACCTGCAGCATGGCATGTTCCCCCTGCAAGAACTGGACGAAGCGTGGCACGACGCGGCACTCGATGACCTGTTCGATCGGCGGGTTTTTCTCCTTGGAGAGTAACTTCCTGAACTTTGTCGTAGCATCCAACTGCAGCGCGGCATCATCAGAGAAGACACCCTGGACCATCTCCTCAGACAACTAATAAAAGAAAAAAAAGAACAAAAAGTCAGAACCCAGATCTCGCCGCACAATGATAATGACGGAGAGGAAGGGTACATACGTGAGATACGACGGCATCGCCAGCACCACCAGGACCGTACTCGTCATCGGAATCACCGCCGGCAGCAGGGAGCAAGTTCCGCCTCTTTGAGATGTTTTCCTCTCGCTTCTGCTTCCTGATCTCTACTTGCTGATCTTCACGTCGACGCCTCAGCTCGTCGGCCTTTAATCCCTTGTTTTTATAAGCTGTCGTATCGTGGCAACGCGTCAGCAAAGCATGAGAGGACGATCGTCGGACGGACCTTCTTTGCGATTTGTCTGCATGGTGTATGGTGGACGAGGATGGAGGTCAGGGAACGAGGGATTTTATATCAAAAACAAAACGCGACTACATTCCTTGGGTGGCACGAGTACCGTGACCTGTAACGCATAACAGTCACCCCCCTGCTCTTTCGCCAGGACGAGAAAAGCGCCTTTGTTTGTTGTAAAACCACTACGATTATTCTACAGGTATCATCTTATCATCTTATTCATTATCACGTCTCGCCTTCTACGAGTCGTTACCAAAGGGGTACTACAAACACAAAGGTCAATCGCAATCGAACATTCGAAAGAACGGAAGTCGATGACGGAACTTACCTCAAACGGTGCTGGTGGAGAAGCCTCCGGCGAATCCTCATCCAACGCGATATGCGGGCGAGCGGCCGCCGTTTGGGCGGGCTGCGTGGGTTGTGTTGTCGTAAGCTCTGGCTCAACCACAGATGGTTCCAGAGGAGCGATTAAATCCACCGGCTCATCTGGTCGTTCATCCAACAGAACCAGGATACCGCCAACCCCTGTGTATGTCTCCCAGGGTCCAGTAGAGAATTTCTTGGATCGCGATACCCAGTTCGTCGACACTGGCCGCGCGGGCTGGTACCGTGAATCAGACGGGAAGGAGATGTATGTGAGCTGTTGAGGAGTCACTCGCGAGAAGTTCTGAAGTCTCTCGGAGGATGTTTCCTTCTTCCGTGACGGTGGTTTGCTCGTGTCCACCAAATTGGATATCGAGCCGGAGATCGGCGAGACGTCCCCGTGCTTGGCCGGCTCATCTGTCTTCATCTCCACATCGCCATCCTTCTTCTCGTCCTAAAGTTGGTGAGTTGAGACAGGTGAAAACCTCCAAAAGGGGGGAGGTTATACGTACCACATCAATATGCTCGCCCTCAGCAGCAGCCTTTTTCTTTTCACGAGCCTTCACCTTAGCCGTCGTAGATAAAACTGCGGTAGCAACCTTCGTAATTGCCTCCTTCTTAGCAGGTTTGGTTGAGCTAGGGTATGCGAACAGCGATGGTTTTGCGTTTGAGACAAACTCGAATTTTGGAGTCTAAGCGAATGATAAGCGCCACGATCTTCAAGCATCATCGGGAGTGCGCGTACCTGAAGTTCACCGTTGACACCGATTATTGCCGTGGGGTTGAAAGCCAAGCACGCGCAATGTGCGAGGGGATACCAATACCAGAACTGGCAGAAGAGCACCATACCAACGATAGCACTGGTGTTCTTGCTTCCTGCACTACTCTGCAAACTGATCGTCACATTCCTTCCCCCCGCATCGATCAAACCCTGGCCAAGCGCGGCACCAAACCTCGCCATCGGATCCTCGTGCTTATCTGTGACGATTTTGGTATACAAGGATCGGATGGAGGCCATCGAAGACGAAGCAGCTTCGGATTGTTGAACGAGGATCATGCCAAGTGCGATGAATGCCCCTTGGCGGACAAAGTCAACGCTATCCTTGGTCATCGGTTCTAGGATCTCCACGGCGTCTTGAAGGCCAGTACCTGCGCAGGCAATGCCGAGGGCGAGGGTCGCGCCACATCGGACATGGGGGTTATAACTTTCACTAAGCAATTGGACAATCCGTGGGACCTGACCGGGGTTCTTGAAGAGAAGGAATGCGAGGGAAGTGACGGCTGCGCGTCGAACATCATCTGAGGTATCCGACACGGCGATGTGTAACAGCTGCCTCACGGCATTATTGTTTGACGTCCCCGCGTAGGCCAGAGCAAGAGTGAAAACACCACCATAACGAAGTAACGGATCCTAATACAAGGGTCAGAAACCGCATAAATCAGCTTGCCCTCGCTCATACCTTCTCGGCGAGAAGAAGCTTGGCCATATCATTGGCTTGCTCCTGCTTCCCGTAATAGATGAAAGCGATTCCAACGGCCAACCCTCGGATGATCTTCTCGTGCTGCGTCTCCCGTGCATAGGTTAACATCTCTTCTGCACAACCACCATCCGCACTCCCAAGCATAATCAAACCCATCGCGAACCCGGCTGCTTCACCAGCGACAGCCGAGTCCGTAAAGAGTGTCTGTTTGAGGTCATCATACGCCTCGGCATTCTTCCCGCCCATAACAGCGACGCCGAGACCCAGGGCAGCACCATGTTGGACAACCTCGCTCTGAGCAGCGCGAAGGGTTTGTCGTAAGGTTCCCTCAACCCCCTTGCCACTACCGCATCCAGCGTTGATCAACCCGAGAGCGTACAACGCACCACCCTCCGAGTATTCAGCACCAGGAACGACGGAATCCTGACCGCCTTCTGAAGGAAGGTATGGACCAAGGATTAACATGGCCTTCTCGAAGTAACCCTTGTTAATAACACCAAGGGCGGTGGTTGCAGAGAATTTTGACCAATTTGAAGCTTGTCCGAGCCACTCGAGGTTCTCCCGCAGGAACTGGTCGGAGGTTGTGCCTGAGTGCATGAAAGCATTTTGGAGGGTGAGGGCCGTGTGGAACATTGAAGAACGAGACTCGAGTTTCTCCTAAATATGCACCAGCGTAAGCCGTGGGCCAGCTGGTGGGTGTTGCACTATCGCAACTAACCTTGGTGGCCTTAAGGATGAGTAAATCTGTCTTGTTGTTCCTCCTGAGGAATTCCGAGAACAAGCTAACGCTAGTCTTCCCTTCCAGTATCGTCTTGATCTGGGCGAAGATAGTCTTGCTCTCCTGCAACACAAGTCAGCATCATCCATGCAGTTACCTGGGACAGTCTCACCTCATCATCACCATCGGGTAACTCACTCCTGATCGCCTCCAGGAAATCCTGTGATCCACCCTCGACTAAATCAAAGGCGAACTGGTACGCCAGCAGCTTATTACTCGGGACCAGGGATATCAGAAGTGGCACGGTAGTTGCAGATGAGCTGATGGCAACAACAAGTCTCGTGAGAGCATGAATGTGTGGGGAACGGTTTTCGGGTGGTGGGAAGAGGGGGTAGAGGAATTGAAGAACGAGATCTCGATAAGAGAGGGAGAACTGAGTGTCGATCACGGCTTCCATGGCATAAGACAACATGGAAACATCTTTCGTTTGTTCGTAGATTCGTTTGATGATATCCAGCCGCCGTGATTCGAGGGCGATGCCAATTGCCTTTCCAGAGAGCAAACGGGTAAGATCCTCGGAAACCCCATGGTCATGTCCTGGGTGCACGCACCTGTTTGTATTCGCCATCGGCAATGCACCGGCTGAAAATTGTTTCAATAATCGCGGACAGACGTGGGTCAATTTCCGGAGACCCATTCGGTTGAGCATCCGCACGGAGCTGGATGTACCGATCGATGGCTTTTGCTGCATGCGTCGGAACGGAATAAGCAGGGGACCCAAATTCAACGTGACCAGGTATGACACTGACAGACAATGGTCTCCACATACTCCTCCAACCCTTGCTTGTAAGTTTCCTCCTCGAAAGCCTTTCCGGCACCAAGTGCGAAAGAGAGGGATTCATCGTACTCTCCGAGGAAGTAATAAACCTTGCTCGCCAGCAGGGCAGCAAAATCCCTAGCCTCTTTTGATAATTCTGTACTCTCGTGAAGCGATTCTCTGTCAGCCAAAGATGAGCGGTGAGAAATCATTGCGATCGGAAAGTGTAGTTTGAACTCTGAACGCTTACATGAGAGATATATGCTCCGAGATCTCGGCCCAAAATTGGGGGACGAGTGGGACGAGAGATTTGAGAGCATGCTGTTTGAGCAGAGGCTCAGGATCTGCCAGGAGAGCGAGTACGCCGGCGGCAGAGGAATGAGGGCGGGTGACCATTGTCGAGGTTGTACAGTCTGTAGATTACGCGTACGCGTCCACACTCACGCCTCGCCAGTCTACACTCGGCTTCTTCCGAAACTCCGCCTGAGGTCCTCTCAGTCCCGTCTTTCCGTCCCAATTTCCTACGAACGCCATCCCAACAAATGTCTCTCCTTGCCGTCTTTCGTCGCGCTGCCTGGCGTGCAGCTCCCCGCTCAACCCGCACCGTCGTTGTCGACGCTGCTCCCAAAGATTGGACCGCAAAACGCGAAGCCGTCATACATCACGCTAAAGGTGCGCTATGTCCTCCTACATCCCCCGAAGCCGAGGATTCATCCAATCTCCCCTCAGGCACCACCGACCTCTGGCGTAAGATCAGCTTCTACGGCTGTTTTCCCGCGAGCAAGTGGTATTTTACCCGTGCCAAAAACAGCCTTAAGTTAACCCGGACAAAACAGTTGCAGCTTGTTACTTCTGGGTGCAGAAGGTTGAGAGTGAACACGCTAAGCACCAGGAGCACCTCATGGCCGAGAACGATGGCCACATCCCTTTCCCTCCCGACTACGAGTACCTCAACGTTCGTGCTAAACCCTTCCCTTGGGGAAAGAACTCGCTTTTCTTCAATCCCCACGTACGCCCTCATTCCTCTGATCGTTCTCGCGACTATGATCGACTGAATGTATTATAGACTAACAAAGACCTGTCCGTCGCCGAGGAGTAGGGTCTCTAGAGGGCATTTTACTTTCCAGAATAACATTTAATTGTCCAATATGCATCGAAGAAAGAAAGCGAATAATAACAAAAGGTAGGTACACAGAAAACGAAGAGACTGGGGTATCAAGAGAAAGGAGTGGGGGTCAAATTATGTGAACGTAATCATAGCACCGAGGGCAACACCACCAAGAGCAAGCCCAATGTCCAACAAGGTGAACGAGTTGCGGGGAAGGGCACCGCTGCCGTTGCTGTTTCCGCCAGTACTGTGAAATGTTTGTCAGTGACGAAGCGCACACGAGTTCAGGAAGGCGACCTACTTTGTTGGCAAAACGCCTCCGGCAACGCTGGTGAGAATGGTGACTTGTTCTCCAGCAAAGGATGTGACAACACCAGGGAGATCACCAGCCAGAGTGACCACATTGCCACCTTCTGAACTGAGAACCGTGTAGACGCTACCCCCGACGGCTGTGGATCATTAGGCCCTTCCCCTTCCATCTCGTTCCTGTGATGCGGGACTCACATGTCAAAGTACCATAAACTCCATCACCCAAACTTCCCAAGAAAGATGTGGCTCCATCCCATCCACTGCCAACGTCATTTGTGAGAGAATTATACACAGAACCCACGTCCCCGGTGAATGAGCTGATCAAACTGTCGACTGTTCAGAGCACGTTAAGTTCTTCGGGTTCTGAAGCGGGAAAGATAATAATTACTCACTCTGGCGCTTCTCAGCTGGGACGGGTTCGGCAGCGGCGATGGTAGCAACGACGAGCAAAGCCAAAGTTGACGAGAAAAAGAGCCTGAGGTTGAAAAACATTGGAATGGGGGTCGGGCGGTGGGAAGGAGTCGTTAGGGAGAACAGGAGGGGGGTTGTGAGGTTGCCTCAACAGAGTCGGAGTGATTTATACCCATCCGCTCTCGGGTGGCTGTGTCCCGCAATATACCTCGGCGATCGAAAAATCGATATCGTCGGAGCCCCAGGGCGTCTTTCATGTACAGGCACCCACTGGCCGGCCGCAGTCGACTACGGACATCTCTAAACAGCCAACGTACCAGTGTAGACAGGAGGTGCTCAGGCGCCTTGCCAGCAAGAGGCGGCACTCTCGCGTATGCTACTCTGGTATCCAGGGTCGCTTGTGGGAATTCCAATCAGCCTTCTTGCTCCACCTCATCAGGCGCACCGGGTATCCGATGGGGGGCTTGGGACATTATCCTCTGTACAACGCCTGGCGGTTGTGCGATCAAGGCTGGACGTTGTGTTCACTGTGAAGGGGCAAAGAAAAGGAGAGAAACAATACTGCGGGCTGCGACGGCCTGTGTTCTCGCAGCAGATATCTGGAATTCGAAATTGCCTCGGCAGCGGCTCAAAGCCAACTCCACATCACGTGCAGCGACCCGGTCAATGACATCGGTAACCTAATATCACCGTTCCGCTCCTCTCCTGCAATCCCGATAGACAATGCCTCAAGCAATCATTTCCCCCTCTGTTCTCGCCTCGGACTTTGGCCAGCTCACCGCTGAATGCAAGCGGATGATCAAGAATGGCGCGGACTGGCTCCACATGGGTTTGTCGCCTCAATGCATACCATCGGAACGCGGGCTTTGACCCTTTTGACCGTTGCAGATGTAATGGACGGGTGAATATCATCCAAACTACTCCCTGAGGATCCTTCTCGCTGAACAAACTAATCTCTCAGCCATTTCGTACCAAATATTACGATGGGTACGTTTGGACGCTCTTCCCGATCGGACTCTCATTAGATCTCCTAAAATTCCCGCACAGGTGCGCCTGTACTGAAATGCATAGCTGAGGGAGTTCCAGGAATTTTTATGGATTGCCATATGATGGTTTCTAAACCCGAACAGGTGAAGTGTGTCTTTCTACCCTCACCGATCCAAGCACACTAACGCCTCCTTCCCTCAGTGGGTGGATGACATCGCAGATGCCGGTGGTAAACTCTACTGTTTCCACATCGAAGCAACATGTGAGTCTACTCAGAGGTCGGCGGCCTCCCATGGACGTCCTAAAGTTGAACACCTAAACACCGGCTAGCGGACGCCATCTCCCTCATAAAGACCATACACGAGAGGAACATGAAAGCGGGTGTGGCGGTTTCACCCGACACGCCTTCGACTGCCATTACCAACGAGATCGGAAACTTGGCTGATATGCTTCTCGTGATGACCGTCTATCCAGGTTAGTTGGGATGACCTTGAGTCACATTCCACGGTTGAAAGAAGCCCGTCTAGGCAGGGGTGGTCAGAAATTTTTGGACAGATGTGTGCCCAAAGTGTCTGAGCTACGTGCCCGGTTCCCGGACAAAGATATTGAAGTAGATGGCGGTGTTGGACCCAAGACGATCGGTGCATGTGCTGACGCTGGTATGTCGACACACAGGAAAATCCGGGGCCGGCGAAATCTAACACGATGATTATCTTACTCAAGGGAGCAATGTCATTGTTGCTGGAACGGCCATCTTTGGAGTAGAGGACCCGGAAAACGTTATCACCACCCTTAAGTCGACTGTCAACCAGGCCCAAGACAAGATCGTCGCAGGGGCGTGACATACCCAGATGATTTTTTCCAAGGCGAGGTCGGTTTACGCTTGAGTGTAACTGTTATCTAAGTTGAGTTAGGTACTCAACAATCCTATCTTGCTCAGAGGGAATCCGATCTCGTCCGATACGGCCACTAGTTCAATATGATCTCTTTGAAGCGATTGAGGGGTGTCTAGAAACATGATAATACCGAAGTGGAGACGTGAGGGGGTGTTCAGGAGGCACAAGGGTATGTCGGTCGTAATTGGTACATGAGGAAGTCGAAGGGGGGCAACGTCTGAGAAGTATAAAGTCCATGTGTAGATGCGGCAGGAAAATAAAAATAATGGCATGAACCTTGATCTCGAACATCAAGCCAATGGGCACTATGTGCACGCGGGTGGGGTTTGGGCCTTTTCAGTTCACCTGGGTAAGTCCAGTTCTGCGGCGGGTGTCCAGGGTTATCGATCGAGATCTAGTTCAAAGAAACATTGATGGACTCACCCTTTGCAGTGGTTGTTAGCACTCGTGGGTATACACGAGAGGTATCGACACCACGAGCACGCAGCGTATGGGTCCGAAGTGTAAAAGTTCCTGATCAACACAACGAACAACACGATCACCAAGGGAAGAGCGGCCAGTCGGAAGCCCCACGCAATGAGTGTGCGCCGCCTGCTTGTGGAGATGATCGGGTAAAAGACCGTGCCAACCAGGAGACCCATCAAGAAACCACCCAAGTGTGCGAAGTTGTCGACATCTGATACAGAGTTCAAACATGTTATGTGGAACCGTCGAGGGTAAACTTACATGGGATGAATCCGATGGCGATACCAATGATCAAGTTGATGGCCAGGAAGATCAGCTAACATATCCCTCAGTTAAAACCGTCAAATCAAACCATGGAAAGACACTCACCCTTCTGGTAGGTCGGTAGATGTACCGCCAATGAGCAAACAGATCAACCCATTCCACCTATTAGCAGTGAACGCCATCAGCGAACGAGCGAAGAGTCTTAAGTCAAACGCGTTACTGACAGCAAACATTCCGAAAATCGCACCGGAGGCTCCGACAGATGGTATTCCTGGGAGGGCAAAGTTTCCGCCAAGGACATTGCTTTATGTTCTTGTATCAGCTCCTTGGACGGCTCAAATATGAGACGGGTTGACATACCCAAAAATACCAGCTGCCGTGTAGGTAATGATGAATCCCGCGGATCCCATTTCCCTCTCGATCTGCGGACGGACGGGGAGATGAGGCGACGCGGAGCGGCCACTGAGAAGGATTGAGACGCACCTGTCCAGCAGCAAAAATTTGCGCGAGCATGTTGAAAGCGAAATGAATGATACCAGCGTGCAAGAAAATCGGAGTGACAAATCTGAGTTGGGCATCAGAAAGTTGATCAGGGACTCGGGGCATTGAGCTGAAGTACCTGAAAGCCTGGTCAGGATCCTTCCCATTGAATCCTCCGAAGGCGCAGATTTGCTCGATGGAGCAGGTTATCGTTGGTGGGTTGGCTGTGTTATTTGCGCCTGGGAGGGATTTCAGTATCAGTTGCGTGAGGACGAGATTACCATCTGGAAGAGACGCACATGGGAGGTAGGTATCCAGTGGAATGTCTGCTATCAACTTCATGCAGGGAGGGAATCGAGCGCCGAGGTTAATCAGGGCAGTGGACGAAGGTCCCAGCATTGGGTTCACAGTAGGCTGTATAGTGAGGGTGATGAGGGACCACGTCTCGAACCGAAATTAACAGGCTCGTACCCTGAACGAGAAAGGATTACCCTGCTCCCTCCCGTTATACACCAGCTCGTAGATCATGACTCCAAGCATGGCCACGGTCAATGCATAGACTATTCGTGTACTCAAGTTAGTTACTGACTTCCTGAGTCCTGGTACAGCCTTTTGCCACTCACCAACGTACGGGCGCTTTTGGCGACCGATGCCATTCCGTTTGTCCTCTATCTGTTGTTCCAAAGGCTGCTTGAGGCCTCCCACCCACTGAGAGAACTTCCCCTTCCCATCGCGCTCCATCAGAGGAACCGCCGCTTGGCTGATTGGATTCGCCTCCGCGTACTCTACGGATCATCCAGGGATGAGGATGAGAATGGGCAGAAATGAAGGAAGGAAGAAAGAAAGAAAAAATGGAGAGAGAAGTAGAAACACACGCACCGAGATCCTGGTAACCATTCGACCTCCGGTCGCGATTCACAGGCACGAGAGCCTCCTCTGAATCCTGATTCGCCATATTATAGTTCTTCCCGTATGGACTGTTCCTTTCGTCCTCGTAAGGGTCTCGATTGGCCTTTCCGTACCCAGGCGTGTCAGAGAATGCTGAAGGGCTCCTTTCGCGAGAGGGGGGTGAAGAGGTGTCAAATCTGACGTTGTTGTGGGCGGCGACCCGCTCTGGGGCACTGTCCGTTTGCCCATCGACGTCGGCCGTGTTACGGCGATCAAGGTTGCCGCCCACGTTGTCAGAAGTGTTCGTGAGCGGTGACAGTGGTCTTGAAGCGGGATCGTCCCGATAATACTCTTGTGCGGCCATTTGTCGAGTTTGAGGGAGGAAGGAGGAAAGGATGGGATGTAGCCGGTGGCCACCGGCGATGTATATGCAACCTGGTTGCGGCACGCCCGAATCTCCACAGCCAGCGCGTGAACAGCCCCAGGCTGGCGCCAAGCTCGTCTCGCGGGAGATCAAAACTTCCCTCCGCAGTGGACAGCTTCGGGATAATCCAAGAATCCGAGAGGATGTTCCCCCGACGGCAAAATGTCGTGGACGCCACTCATCATTTCCTGTATTTATTTCGCAGTGCAAATGATACAATGCAGAAAGAAGTGGGTAATTAAAAGTGCAGCAGCCCTCGGCTCCGAAGTCGTAGGGTGCAACAAGATACCGGAGAGCCCTACTTCCCACAACAAAAGGCACACAACCGCACCGCCAGTCTCTCGCAGTCTCACGCCAGCAAGACAGACACCGCACATGGCCCGACCCCCACTCGCCGTCGGCCGGTCGACTGGTGGTGGGGCATACAGCGGAGGTGTCTGATACTTAGACGCATTGGAATGAGAAATGACAACGGTCACCGCATGGGGTACGGGGTACATCCACGCCAGCTTTCGAAGGAGCGACCAGGGATGTCTGCCAGGTTGCTGATGCCATTCGGAGGAGTTGGCTCGAGACCTCGCGAGGAGGGTCAACGGAGGTTTGGTGGTTGCGAACCGGAAGAGGCTAACCGCCAATGAGGGTGGAGTACGCCCACAGTGGCACCAATCCAACGCTCTTTGATACTCACACTCCGCACCACAATCTTGAACCTCATAGGTCCGCAACGCGTAACAAAGGAAGAGTTTTCAGCTTGAACGGCAGCGTCTGGACAAACCGTCACCCCAACGCGCCTCATTCACCTCCGAGACAATGAGTGGCACGGATTTCTGTATGATCGTTGGCTTTCACAAGCCTTCCAACAGTTGTGGCGCGAAGCCACACATAATGCATCTGACAAGGGTGGCCGAGGGAGATTCAGTACTTACTGTTGCTCTCATCGCCTGACGGGCAGTACCCTACAAGAACCGAAACGAATAACTAGGGTTCAACATAAAGCGGAATGAAGTCCGTGCTAGAGGTCTGACAACCCACGAATGAATTGCAAAGGATGTCGATCAGATCCCCTGCGGTCTCCCGGGAGGAACCCGAATGGTGTCGAAACCAATCAACGGGGGTGGGGTCCATGGTTATGTATAAGAAGTGAGTGGAGGGTACACGATGAGTGGGTGGCTCAAGGTCGCGGCCCTGGGGGAGCAGTTGTTTCTACGTCCGAGGACTTGACAAGGAGCCGATCGCACACATCTCAAAACGCCGTTCCAGCCATGGCACAACTCCTTCCATCCACTGGTTCCGTTCACGCGAGGCGCGCCACTAGAGGATGGTCGCCTATCTCCATCAGGATTCCCATCCTTCTTCACAGCCTGCGCCGCACCGCTTCCTCGTCACTACCTTGAATCCCGACTATGCAAACCAACTCCCAACGACCGAAGGGAAGAGATGGGGCCATATCATCGCTGAATGTGGCCATCGAAGGCTTGAATCTCGCAAAGGAACTCTCAGGTGTCACCCCAGCCAAGGCTGTTTTCGGTTCAGCCAGTGTCCTCCTCACAATGATCAGGGTATGTCTCCTCCTCTCCTGCGACGAGGCGACCCAAATTTACACGTAGCTAGGACACCATGGCCAACAAACTGGACTACGTCGAACTCGGGATAGCCTGCGCGGATGTGTGTGGAACCCTTGACCGCGGGATGATTGGGAGACAATTGGATGAGTTGAGTCGGTCCGTGTCTGAGGCGATTGAGCGGTTGACGATGTGAGTTCAATCAATGATGTATATTGTATGCACCTCGCTCACTGCGCCTTTGATCGCAGGACTATGGCAGAAATCCAGGGCAAGATCATCGAGAAGAGGGAACGGGGTTTACTCTCCCGGCTTGCCCACGCGAAAAATGACAAGGAGACCATCGCGGCCTGGAAGTTGGATCTCATCAGGATCCTTCAGGTCTTCAATGTACGTTCGGTCGATTTTGCTCGATTGTTGCTAATCGCGTCCTTCCAGACCGAGTTGGCCTTGAATACTCACAATGTAACCTTGAACACTCATGGCATAGTGTCCGGCATGCACCAGAACCTGTTGAAAGATCGCGAGGATACTGACGGCAAAGATCAGGGGGTGAGTAACACTGCCACTCCACCTATCATTGAATAAACAGTGACAGTTGCATAGACTCAGCCCAGGTCAGCGATCTCGAATATCGTGGGGCGGCGGTCTCACATTTTCATCTAGGATATCTGGAGAATCACCTCCCTCACCACCGAGGGTCTTCTTCGGACGCGACGGGTTGATCGAGGAGGTTGTCAATCTGGCAGAAAACCTGGCCCCGGTAGCTCTCATTGGTGCTGGCGGGATCGGCAAGACGTCCATCGCTCTCACCGTCCTCCATCACGATCGCATCAAGCGACGGTTCGGAGCGAATCGTCGATTCATCCGATGCGATCAATTCCCAGCGACGCCCGCTCATTTGCTCTCTCGGCTCTCCAAGGTGACCGGTGCAGGCATCGAGAACCCTGAAGATTTGACCTCTTTATATCCATTCCTATCTTCAAAGGAGATGGTCATCATCCTCGACAACGCAGAATCCATTCTCGACCCGGAGGGAACGAATGCTCAGGAAATATATGGGATAGTGGAGGAGTTGGGTCGATTGGAGACGATATGTCTCTGCATCACGTCCCGCATCACTACCATTCCTCCCGACTGCGAGACTTTCGATATTCCAGTACTGTCTGCGGAGGCTGCGCGCGACACATTCTATCGCCTCTACAAACACCGCGAACGGCCCGATTTGATCAACAGCATCCTGGAACGACTCGACTTCCATCCACTCTCGATCACCCTCCTCGCGACCGTTGCACATCACAACAAGTGGGACCCAGACCGACTCACGAGGGAATGGGAAAGCCGGCGAACGGATGTGCTCCATACAGTCCACAACAAGAGCCTCGCCGCAACGATTGAACTGTCACTCACCTCTCCCATGTTCCAAGAACTTGGGCCTGACGCCCGAGGGCTTCTCGGAGCTGTCGCCTTCTTCCCTCAAGGTGTTGACGAGAACAACACTGACTGGCTATTTCCCACCATCTCGAGCAGAGCAAATATCTTCGACAGGTTCTGCATTCTTTCCTTGACGTATCGAGGCAATGGTTTCATCACAATGCTCGCGCCACTCCGGGACCATCTCTGTCCCAAAGATCCCAAATCATCCCCACTTCTTTGCATAACCAAGGAACGCTACTTCAGCCGATTGTCATTTGACATTGATCCTGGAGGGCCCGGGTTCGAGGAGGCGCGATGGATCGTGTCAGAGGGTGTGAATGTCGAGCATCTGCTCGATGTCTTCACATCCATTGACGGAGAGTCGGATGATGTCTGGGATACCTGTGGTCATTTCATGGAGCATCTCTATTGGCACACAAAGCGGCTTGTTTCGCTAGGACCGAAGATCGAGGGGCTCCGGGACGACCATCCCTTCAAGCCACGATGCTTGGTTAAGCTCTCACGGTTATTCCAATCAGTCGGAAATCAAATGGAGCGTAAACGCCTCCTTACTTATGCCTTGAAGCTCTATCGCGAGCGGGGGGACAACAATCAGGTGGCTCAAACGTTGAGGTTCCTATCCAGCACAAATCGGTTACTACGCCTCTACGAGGAAGGGATCCAGCAGGCCGAAGAAGCGCTGGAAATCTGTGGACGACATGGTAACGCGACGGATCAAGCACTATGTTTGGGTGACCTCGCTTGGTTGTTGTACGACGATGGCCAGCTCGACACCGCCGAGAAAGCTGCATTCCGCTCGATTGACCTGGTTCCGGAGGAAGGCGGTCGGTTTCCGGTTTGCCAGTCTCACCGCCTTCTTGGAGAAATATATCGTTCCAAGGGCGAGACAGGGAAGGCCACTAATCATTACGCGACAGCCCTCGAAATTGCATCCCCCTTTGGCTGGCACAATGAGCAATTTTGGATTTATTACTCTCAGGCCCGACTGTTTTCCGATGAAGGCAGGTTTGACGACGCTTCCGCTCATGTTGAGCAAGCCAAGGCGCACGCGGCCAACAGCGCATATCACCTGGGTCGCGCGATGGAGCTGCAGGCAGGGTTTTGGTATCGACAACGTAGGTTTTATGAGGCGAAGTCTGAAGTTCTGCGCGCCGCCGACGTTTATGGGAAAGTTGGGGCTACGAAGGACGTGGAGGACTGTAGAGAGCTCCTCCGAGAGATTGACGAGGGGATAAACCACGGTAGGTTCTGAAAGGGGTGCCACTTCCTGTATGTATTGACTTGGCTTTCTCAGCTCATGGAACTAAGTGATCGCGTCGGCGGTTGCATCGATTTCTTCAGATGCGCCCCACGCAAGTCACCAACACTCCATCCCTTCGCTGCGTCTACCGTCGTGCGCCATGTCCCTCGACGTCAACACCATCACCCTCCCCACCCGCACATACCGCTTCATATTCGTTATTCCCACCACTTGGTGCTTATCTGCATGCCAGGAAGCGTCCGTTTTTTTTTTTGCCTCCCGCACCATATTTGTTTCGAGTTCATGTATCCCATATACCGCCCATAGATTAGATGCCTCACTCTCAGATTGCACTGTTTGCACGAGGATTGTCATGAAATGACGGCCACCAATCTCCATTGCGTCTCAGATCTTTCCTCATAACCTGCGTCCTATACCGTCCCCTCGCGGCGCCTCGAGTTTAGTCCATGGAGACAACTAACAGGGATTGAAGTCCCCAATAACCAGGGCGTCGGGATGAAGTTCTCCTTTCTCTGGCCTTCACTCTTGCAAGGGGGGCCCCGAGTATTACATTAACAAAGGCCGTGTCTAGTGGTTCCGTCAGCCTTATCTTCATACAGTATCTTAGAAGGAATCTACCCGGATGACAAAATCGATTAGTATCTTGCCGCTCGATGGCCCCGTGGATGCTGCAATTCCATGTATCTTGTCATGGGGAATCGTACACCCAAAGAGAAGCAATTGCTGAAAGTGTAACAGTCACAGGTCCCGAACGAATCATAAGCTGCGACAGAACACAGACGTTCGTCGAAGGTCGTGATGAAGACCCCCTTGCTACTGGTCTTTACACGATAAAGTTGGGCTTCATAGAGTGTCGAAAATATTCTATCCCCCAAGACCCGGATCGTTATACTAGGGGAAGTCAGGGAATGGGAACAGCTGGTATCCAGCACTGGGCAAACTAGACTCCCCTGTGGACCTCCACCTGTCGTAACAAAAGACCCGCATTCGCGTTGCGGTTTCCTGCAGTCTTGTCCCCCTAGGGTAAACATCACACACGGTCATCCTACTCGGTCCCCAGTTACCGTTGGCCGACCGGTCGGTAATGAGGCACCCAGCGGAGGCAGCCGAAGGCGATTTGGCGGAATAAGATATAACCGTGCGAGGTCCATACGTTGAGGGGCCGTAGCCCCACAAACGAACGACCTAGGACGTCGGTTGGAAGAACCTCGCGCAGTCCCAAAACCCCGCACAGAGGGCCAACGAGGGAGGGAGGGGGTACCTAGTACGCCAGAACCGACTCATACTCGTGCCACCCATCGCAACCCTGGCCTCCACAGACTCGCAACACATAACGGGGGACCTTTCAGTTTGAATGACGCTGTCTAGATAAAACAATCACGCAATGCGTTTTGTCCATCCCCGATAATGGATTTCTGCACGACCATTGGCTTCCCGTAGTCACATGCGAAATACCACCCGCGTAACGCTCAACATTTGCCAACTAGCAGATAGCGAGGATCCGACAAGGGTCTCCGAGGGAGATTCGGTACTATTCCACTCATCAACTGGAGCACAGCGTCCTACGAGAACCGGGGTGGGGCCCAGCGGATGGATATGGTCCAGCACCACTGAGGGGAACGAAGTCCACGCCGGAGGTCCGGCGACTCACAAATAAACGAAGGGATGGTAAAGCACGTCGACTGGATCGTTCGCTGTTGCAGAGAACTTGGGCTGGTCGGGGGGAGTTCTATGGCTATGGAGAGGAGATGGGCGGAGAATACGGGACGAATGGGTGGTTCGAAGGTGTTTCTACGTCGGGTTTGACGAAGAGTCGGATGATCAGCCGATCACCCACATCTCAAAACGCCGTTCCGGCCATGACACAATTCATTCCATCCACTGGCTCCGTTCGCACGAGGCGTGTCACTAGAGGCTGGTCGCCTATCTCCATCAGGATTCGCACCCTTCTTCACAGCCTGCGCCGCACCGCCTCCTCGTGGCTACCTTGAGTCTCGACCATGCAAATCAACTCCCAACGACCGACGGGGAAAGACGGGGCCATCTCATCGCTGAATGTGGCTATCGAGGGCCTGAATCTCGCGAAGGAACTCTCAGGTGTCACACCAGCCAAGGCTGTTTTCGGTTCAGCCAGTGCCCTCCTCACAATGATCAGGGTATGTCTCTTCTCCTGCGATGAGGTGACCCAAATTCATTAGTGGCCAGGACACCATGGCCAACAAACTGGACTACGTCGAACTCGGGCTAGCCTGCGCGGATGTGTGTGGAGCCCTTGACCGCGGGATGATTGGGAGACAATTGGATGAGTTGAGTCGGTCCGTGTCTGAGGCGATTGAGCGGTTGACAGTGTGAATCCAACCAATGATCCATATTATATGCGCTCCGCTCACCGCACCCCTGGTCGCAGAACTATGGCAGAAATCCAGGGTAAGATCGTCGAGAAGAGGGAACGGGGCTTACTCTCCCGGATTGCCCACGCGAAACATGACAAGGAGACTATCGCCGCCTGGAAGTTGGACTTCATTAGGATTCTTCAAGTCTTCAATGTACGCTCGGTCGGTTCTGTTCGACTGTCGCTAACCGCCTCCTTCCAGACCGAGCTGGCCTTGAACACTCGCAACATAACCTTGGACACCCATAACATGACCTTAAACACTCATGACATGGTATCCGGCATACACCAGAACATGTTGAAAGATCGCGAGGATACTGACGGCAAAGATCAGAGGGTGAGTGACACTCGCATTCCGCCTATCACCGAATAAACAGTAACAGTTGCATAGACCCAGTCTAGGTCAGCGATCTCGAATATCGTGGAGCTACAGTCTTACACTTCCGTTTAGGATATCTGGAGAATCACCTCCCTCACCACCGAGGATCTTCTTCGGACGCGACGGGTTGATCGAGGAGGTTGTCAATCTGGCAGAAAACCTGGCCCCGGTAGCTCTCATTGGTGTTGGCGGGATCGGCAAGACGTCCATCGCTCTCACCGTCCTCCATCACGATCGCATCAAGCGACGGTTCGGAGCGAATCGTCGGTTCATCCGATGCGATCAATTCCCAGCGACGCCCGCTCATTTGCTCTCTCGGCTCTCCAAGGTGACCGGTGCAGGCATCGAGAACCCTGAAGATTTGACCTCTTTATATCCATTCCTATCTTCAAAGGAGATGGTCATCATCCTCGACAACGCGGAATCCATTCTCGACCCGGAGGGAACGAACGCTCGGGAGATATACGGGATAGTGGAAGAGTTGGGTCGATTGGAGACGATATGTCTCTGCATCACGTCCCGCATCACTGCCATTCCTCCCGACTGCGAGACTCTCAACATCCCGACATTGTCGATGGAGGCTGCACGAGATACATTCCACCGCATCTACAAGCATGGCGAACAGTCCAATACTGTCAACAACATCCTGAAACGACTCGACTTCCACCCGCTCTCGATCACCCTCCTCGCGACCGTCGCACACCACAACCAGTGGGGTACAGATCGACTTATGAAGGAATGGGAAAGCCGGCGAACGGGTGTGCTCCAGACGGTGCATAACAAGAGCCTTGCCGCAACAATTGAACTCTCGCTCACCTCCCCCATGTTCCAAGAACTTGGGCCTGACGCCCGAGGGCTTCTCGGAGCTGTCGCCTTCTTCCCTCAAGGTGTTGACGAGAACAACGTTGACTGGCTGTTCCCCGCCGTTTTGAATAGAGCAAGTGTCCTCGACAGGTTCTGCATCCTTTCCCTGACGCACCGAAACAATGGCTTCATCACGATGCTCGCACCACTCCGGGACTATCTCCGTCCCAAGGATCCGAAATCATCCCCACTTCTCTGCACAACCAAGGAACGTTACTTCAGCCGATTGTCATTCCATATTGATCCTGGAAGGCCCGGGTTCGAGGAGGCACGATGGATCGTATCAGAGGATGTGAACGTCGAACACCTGCTCGATGTCTTCACGTCCATTGACAGAGAGTCGGACGACGTCTGGGATACATGCGGCCATTTCATGGAACACCTCTATTGGCACAAAAAGCGGCTTGTTTCGCTGGGACCGAAGATCGAGGGGCTCCGGGATGACCATCCCTTCAAGCCACGATGCTTGGTTAAGCTCTCGCGGTCATTCCAATCGGTTGGAAATGAGGCAGAGCGCAAACGACTCCTTGCTCATGCCTTGAAGCTCTACCGAGAGCAGGGGGATGAAAATCAGGTTGCTCTAACATTGAGGTTCCTATCCGATTCCAACCGGTTACTACGCCTCAACAAGGAAGGAATCCAACAGGCCGAAGAAGCATTGGAAATTCTCAACCGGCTTGGTGACACAACAGACCAAGCACGGTGTTTGATCGACCTTGCCCGGTTGATGTACGACGACGGCCAGCTGGGCGCCGCAGAGAAAGCTGCATCCCGTGCGATCGACCTGGTTCCGGAGAAAGGTACACAATTTCCGGCCTGCCTATGCCATGGCATGCTTGGCGATATATACTGCACCAAGGGCGAGAGTGAAAAGGCCATTTACCATTACAAGACAGCCCTGGGAATCGCATCCTCTTTCAACTGGAAAATACAACTGTTTTGGAATCACTACTCCCTGGCCGAGCTGTTTTTTGATGAAGGGAAGTTCGGCGATGCGTACACTCACATCGAACAAGCCAAATCGCACGCGGAAGACAGCGCATACCATCTGGGTCGTGCGATGGAGGTGCAGGCTGGATTTTGGTATCGACAACATAGGTTCGATGAGGCGAGGTCTGAGGTTCTGCGCGCCGCCGACATCTATGGGGGAATTGGTGCCACGGGGGACGTGGAGGACTGTAGAAGACTCATCCGGAAGATCGACCAGGAGATAAATAATGGTAGGCTCCTGGAAACGGTGTTATTGCCTATGTGTATTGACTTCGCTTTCTCAGCTCGGAGAACCAAATGATAGCATTGACGGTTACATCCCTTTCTTCGGGCGCGTCCCCTCAAGTCACGAGTGCCTCGTCTCTTCACCGCGTCCATCGTCATACATCATACCCTTCGATGTGAACACTGTCCCCACCCCTTATTATTGGCTTCATCTACTCGCGCATATCGTTTCGTATTCGTCATCTACTTGTCCTCGATCTGCACATTGGGTTGTTTTTTTTTGTCTCCCGCACAAAGTTTGTTTCGTGTTTATGTATCCCACATACTGCCCCGGTGTATAATATTTAACGTTCTTGAACAGTTTGGTTCAGTGATTCCACAGTTTCCAGGCCGCTCACCTTGACCACCAGGTCGAGGAGTTAGTCGCTGCCCCACCCAACCCCCTGGGACATCGCCGAGGAATAATGACCACCCCCTCAAGCTGTTGCTGCCCGAAGACAATGCATCTTAATACGACGCCAGATTTTGTCACGGCACCGAACGGCTCAGCCCCACGGAGTTGGATCAAGAAGCTCTGAGCGCTAAGGGAAGCAGGACACAACCGCTGATCAAGCTCAAGACCTTGTGGACGACTAGCTGGCCACTAGCGAATTTGCATTCGACGGCCTTTCTGTAGGGCTACAAGACGCACAGTCCCGGAGATAATTGGCTAAGAGCAGAATACAACAAAGCATGAGATAGTAGAGAAAATATAAAAAGTTTGCCCGGCTCTAATGATAACCGGGACACCTCAAAATCATGCAGATTTACCCACCACCCCGAATTCATCCTCTTCTCCTACTGTGAGCATGCTCGAGCGACCACGTCTCGAAGACTTCCTTCGCGTCAACGGTGTGATGCTCCCGAGCGGAGCTGGGGTGTTCGGATTCAGAGTATGATCTTCCCATGGTTCCGGACTGTCCTGCATCCTCTCTATCTCGTCATCAGGTTCGATTCCGGGGGGTTTCGTCCACCGTGATGTATACGCCACACCATCAACCCAAGCGAGCATCCCAATCCCAACGTCCCTCACCTTCTTCCCATCCACGGTCCAGTCTACGGGCCCGCGACTTCCAACGCTCGCTGGGGCGGCCTCTCCGGATCCAGAACTCTTGTCATTGGGCTCGAACTCTCCGACAGTCTTAGGCAGCTTGCCCGGTAGCGCAGCAAGCATCCTCGGGTCGGAGGGGAAGAACAAAGGCAACATATGCCTCGAATCGAGGAACTCGCCGAGGGCCTCAGGCGGTTTAGCGGGTTCCCAGGAGGATTTGCCTTGCAGACGATCGAAGAGCATGTCGACACTCTTTTGAGCTGCTAGTGTGTCCGATATGCTTTCCGACGAAGGGAGACTGGGTGGAGCGTCATCTTCGCTGGACATCAGGCTGTCGCGGTCCCTCTCCACTATCTGCGGGAGGGTGTGTTAATGGCAAGCGGAATCTCAAGAAAAAGCAAAACCTGACCTCTTTACGCAATGCCTCCACACCAAGCTTAACCCTGTGCCTCTCCCAGTCCTTTTGCAACTGAGCGAGGTACTGGGTGCATTCCTCCGTCATTCTACCCTCATTTACTTCATATCTGTAATCTCGAACGGCACGGCGCATCTGATTCTCACGGTGAGTATCCTAACAATCACCGATGAAACCAAATTTACTTGGAGGGGATTCAAGCTTCGCATAGTCTGCACCGTTGCGATCAGGTTTGCGAAATCGTCAATAGACGAGAGACACTGGAGTGATATTTAGATGAAACCACAAGTCGATGGCATCGTGACGCGGGTCGCGCACCTGCAGCCAATTTAACAGATCCCTGACCGGTGCAAAGTGTGACTGGACACCCCTTGGCAATCCCATCTTCCCAACCCATTCCTCGATAACGCTGACGTTCGCGCTGATCTGGACGGCACGAGATCTGCGCGAAGTGATTCAAGAACGGGCGCCAGGATGGATCATTGTCCTCGTACCTGCACAAGTATTTCTTGCGGGTTAAAATACGATTAAAAGTTTCGCCTGAAGAAAAAAATTGTCAGCGCCAATGTGACATAGGGTTATGGGTGAAACTCACATGCCGTCCAGTACATCACCTGAGACCAGAATTGGGTGATAAGGGCAGGGTTTATGCCTGAGAGGGTCAAGAGGGTGTGAAACGCCGTCAAGTGTGATGTGATATCCTTTGGGGTTGGAGACGAAGAAGAATCAGGGAAGAGCGACTGCAATGGGGTCGCCGTCGACCCATTCCTCCCTCTCGAGAATGTGTTTCGAATCGACTGCTGGAGGCTTTTGGATGGCGTCCCCGCGACCGACGGCAAGGGAGAAGTTGATTCGAATGGGGATGGCGGAGGGTTGGACCTCGCGGGTGTTGTGGGCGGTTTCTTCTTCGTTACGAATGGCCGAAATATCGACCACTCTGATTCGAACTGCACAGAATCGAATTCCGAGAGAAGCGGCGTGTGCTCCAGAAGCGCTGGGTCTAGAAGTTCATCGATCTTCCTCTCCGCCTTACGGATGATGAAGACTATCGCATTGCATCGACGGTGAGCAAAAGGTGTCCCGATTGCAAAGCAGATGATATACCAAATACCGAGTTTATCACTTCTTCAATCATCTCGAATGAGCCCAGTGCTTCACAAGCCTGATTTATCGACTTGTCGCATTTCATGAGGTGTAACCAAAGGGTCGTATTATACAGCTGTGAAGCATGTGCGCCGTCAACTGGGAGATACCGAGGAGAAAATTTGGACGGCGCACCCAGAAAACCAGGCGCGGTAAGTCATCTGGCCTATCCTTGGGTAACCTTGAAGATTAACGGTCAAACCGAGAGCTTCGGGGGAAACCTACGCACAAAAGTGGTATCTTCTATTGCATCCGCAGCTTCAATCATCAGGTCTTCCAACCAAGTCTTGTCGCAGTATAAACATGCGAATCTAGCGAGTAGATACAGTGCATTTGCGGGTTCAGAGTTGCGAGCCGAGATTGGGAAGTTTGTTATGAGGGATTGGAATATCTCTGATAACCACGGCGGAGAGAATGCTAGCATCGACGCCATATCCTGTGGAGGAGTCTGTGACCCATGATCAGACTGGGAATACTTTCTGACGTGGATTATAGCTCACGTAGACAGTCTCATTAATCTCGCTTTCGTCAACATCGTCCGAGTCGATGTCCGATCCACTCTCACCCCACCAAGCGGGGTCAACGGATAGTGTTTGGTTGATCCCTTGCCTCACTGCGTTCCGTTTCTTCAAACGCGCGGCACGTTCTTCCAGCGCTTTCCGCCGCTCCTCCGTCTTTCCGCCTGTCCAACCTTCGGTTCGCATAGCTTCTTCCAGTAAAAGAGCCACTGTTTCGCGTCCGGGGATGAGCGAGTGACCAGTGACGAGATCCAACGAAGTCAGATTTCGGCGCGTTCTTATGAATGGCGAGCACCCAGATTTAAGAAAATGGGAGATGAGGGTCGGAGGGGAGAGCACGGCAGCATAGTGTAGGGGCGTCCATCCAGCTGATCACGCGATGTCATGTGGGCGGATGAGTGGCATTGCCGATATGAAAAGTACAAATTGGAAATGGGGACACACCTTTATCTGGAGTCTCGACATCCGCTCCTTCCGATAGCAGCAGCCTCACACATTCTTCGCGTTCGATGTCCCTATCCGAATCCGATCCAAAACCGAGGATTGTGGTACTAATGAGACTGATGCCTTCCTCGTCTCGGATGCAGAGATCAACGTGCGGTTGGGCTTGCGGGTCTCGTAGGAGATAGGTCAGAAGCGAGAGCTCCCCAAACACACAGGCCCGGATCAGACAATGCGTGATGAGCTGAGCTTTCTGTGTTGGCTCGAGACCGAAATTCGGTGAGAGTAATGGCGAAACAGTTGCGGGTGTGGGATATAAGGGGGTTAAGTCTGGCTCTGGTTCGAAGCTAGCGGAGGCCATCGCGGGTGGGTGTAGTGGAATCTTAGGGCACGAAGGAGGGGCGGTCTCCACGTCGGGATCAACCCCCTATTCGCAAATAGGCGCAGATCAAGTCGGAAAGCGAATTTAAAAGCGCTCCTCGTCGGACACAGAATGGCAGGTTTCAAGGTGGGTCGTCGCTGGAAGTAGACAAGAGGTGACTCTGCGGCGACGGCAACGACGATCGAAGGCCGAAGATGCGGAGGTGCGCGCTTGCCCAACACTTTGTCGATCACC
>Ga0307513_10002752_pt1 | contig 24185 bp, 26 predicted proteins | sample 15_EM_MG_FD_202174 | JGI IMG/M metagenome (GOLD analysis project Ga0307513, IMG submission 202174) | Populus trichocarpa ectomycorrhiza microbial communities from riparian zone in the Pacific Northwest, United States - 15_EM | ecosystem: Host-associated > Plants > Roots > Unclassified | place...
ATGGCGCCACGCATGATCAGTCGACGGCTAGCGCCACCTGGGCGCTGATCGGGCTGTCGTTGACCTCTGCGGTGACGGTCAGGTGCTCGGGGCGGCCGGGAACGGCGAACGTCCAGCCCCTCGTCTCGCCGGCCAGCACATAGCCGGCCAGGCCCTTCTGCACGACATGACTGACGCCGTCGGCCTCGTAGGCGAGGTTGAGGAGCTTCGCGCGGCGGATGTCGGCGTTCGCCGCGCTCAACAGGACCTTTCCCGTGGCCGGATCGCGGCTGGCGCGCCAGGTCAGGCGTGAATCACGCGGCGGCTGGCGCCGTTCGGCGGCGTTCCGGGGGCTGACGAAGACCGGCAGCACCATGCGCACCGGCAGTTGCAGCTGCCCTTCCTTGGGCGGGCCGGGCAGTTGGTCGACGAACAGGCGATAGGCGGCCTCGCGGTCCGTGGCGGGGCGTTGCGGCGCCAGGCGCACGATCTGGCGCGCCCCGGCGGCCAGATGGAACATCGGCGGGCTGAAGCCGATGTCCTGGCTGGGCGCGTGGTGGTCGCCGGTCTCGTCGACCGTCCAGCCGAACAGGCGGATCTGCACGTCGATCGGCTCGTCGCCGGGGTTGGAGACCTCCAGCGCGCGGGCGTTCGCGCCTTGGCTGAATTCGATGGTGATCGGCGAAACCGACAGGCCCCCCCCGGCGCGCGCGGGGCCGGCGGCGAGGGTCGTCAGGGCCGCAGCCGCGGCCAGCATCATGGCGTGCTGTCTGAACATCGGTTCGCTGCCCGAAACTCAGTAGTAGACGGTGATCTGGACGGTGTCGGTGTAGGCGCCGGCCGACACGCTCTGGCCCGAGGGGACCGCGCCGTAGAGGGTCACCGGCGTCGGCAGCAGGCCGAGCCCCAGGCCGGCCGCCCGGTCGGTGGAGTCGGTGTCGCCGAACCGCGTGGTCATCAGCAGGTCTTTGTAGATCTCGTAGGTCAGGTAGTCCGACGTGGCCCCGCGGCGCATCCGGCGGATCGCGCCGGAGTGGTTGGTCCCGTTGGCCAGGCCCACGGAGAACGGCGTCAGCAGCGTGCAGGTCACATTGACGAGCGCCGTGGTGGGAAGCGCCGTGCCCGTGCTGGGATTGACCGTGCCGAACGCGAGGGTGGCGTCGGCCGCGCTGCAGGCGTCCACCACCGTGGCGGTGACCGTCAGATTGGCGGAGGTGGAAGCGGCCTGCGCCTGGCCGCAAGTCAGGATGCCAAGGCTCAGCAATCCCGACGCGATGAGCTTCTTCATGATGCATCTACCTGTGTAGCGCCACACCATTTTGGTGCTTATTTCCCCAATTAGTTGCATTAAGAGTCTTAATTCGCCGTTAGCCGTGCGATTTGCGGTTGTTATCGCAGGGATGCGCACGCAGCCGGCGGTGGCGCCGGCCGTGCGGTTCAGCCGAAATCGGGGGTGTGGAAGGCCTAGAGGACGGCCAGCCGGGCGGCGAGGTTCAGCACCACCTCGCGCAATTCGCTCGATTGGATGCGCGAGAAGTCGGCCAGGAGCTTCGTCGCCCCCGGCGTCACCGACAGTTGGGTCTCGATGTTGGGGTCAAGATCGCTCAGCAGATCGCCGGTCGACACGTTCAGGGCGCTGGCGAGTTTCAGCAGCATCAGCGCCGAAATGCGATTGGTGCCGTTCTCGTACTTCTGGACCTGTTGGAACGTGATGCCCAGCCGTTCGCCGAGCGCGGTCTGCGAAAGCCCCAGGTCGCGCCTCAGCCGCTTGACGCGTCCGCCCAGCACCGCATCGAGCGCCCCGCTACGCGGCTTCCGAGAATCCGAGTCCATCTATCGCCTAACATTGAGAGACGTCAAAGCGGCGCCCGCAGCTTTTGAACGTCCGTGCCCTGCGCACGATCCCAAGAAAGATAGTTCTGAACAGAAGGTGCAAAAACCGAACGCAAAGAACGCTTAGCCTGTGTCCAGGAACGCCCTTAGCGCATGCATCGTCCAGCTATCAATAGGGAACTTCCGCGCGCGGACGCGCCCGTCGCGCGGGGCGAGCCGCACGGCGTTCATGAGGCCTTCGGTCTTCTCAGTGACTGTCGGCTCGCAACTGGACCTCGAACACGGTCGACGCCGGCCGACTCTGGCAGCTGACCTTTACCGCCAACTTCAGCAGCGCCTCGGTGTCGAGCGCCCCGGCGACCTCGGCCAGGGCCCTGATGCGCATGACCGCTTCGACCGGGCTACGTCGCGCGGCGGCCCTCACCAGCTTCAGGGTTTCGGCGTCGAATTCGGCGCAGAGCGCCGATCTGGTGTCTCCCGGGTCCACTTTGTTCATCGCTCATCCCACCTCCCTATGCCCACAGCCAATCATGAAACGATGCGTTGCGACACCATAAGTTGCGAAGTTTTTTCGCGCTCGCCAAAGAGTGTGAAGAATAGCCTCGATCCCGGCGCCCGCCGTCCATCGCGCCCGATGCAACAAAGCGCGTCGCAGCGGCTTTTCTCCGCGGGCCATAAGGGCCGGGCGGGATTGGAGGCGCGGAAAATGGCTGACCAACAACGGCATGTCTTTCAGGCGGTCGATCCCGCCAGCGGCGCCTTGGGGCGCCGCTATGACGGCGATACGGTGGAGGGGGCCCTGGCGACCGTCGGACGCGCGCGGGCGGCTTTCGACGGCTGGCGGCGCACCGCCCTGCAGGATCGCGCGGCCCTGATGCGCGGGGCCGCGGGAGTCCTTCGCGCGCGCCGGGCCGAGTTCGCCGAACTGATGACCGCCGAGATGGGCAAGACCCTGACGGAGGGCCTGGCGGAAATCGAGAAATGTGCGGCGGCCTGTGATTTCTTCGCCGGGCACGCCCCGGGCTTCCTCGCCGACCAGCCTGTCGACATGGGCGGGCCGCGCGCCAAGGTGGTTTTCCGGCCGCTGGGAGTCGTCCTGGCGGTGATGCCCTGGAACTTCCCCTTCTGGCAGGTCTTCCGGTTCGCGGCGCCCACCCTGATGGCGGGCGACGTGGCGGTGCTCAAGCACGCCAGCAACGTGCCGGGCTGCGCGCTGGCCATCGAGGACGTCTTCCGGGAAGCCGGTTTCCCGCCGGACATCTTCCGCACCCTTCTGATCGGCAGCCGCGATGTCCGGGCCGTCATCGAGGACGACGCCATCGCCGCCGTCAGCCTCACCGGCAGCGTCGAGGCCGGCCGCCAGGTGGCGGCCCAGGCCGGCGGCGTGCTGAAGAAATGCGTGCTCGAGCTGGGCGGCAGCGACGCCTATCTGGTGCTCGACGACGCCGATATCGATCAGGCGGCCGAAGTCGCCGCCGCCGCCCGGATGGTCAACGGCGGCCAGAGCTGCATCGCCGGCAAGCGCTTCATTGTCCTGGCCCCCGTCCGCGAGGCCTTCGAGAAGGCGCTCGTGCGCCGGATGGAGGGCTATGCCATGGGCGATCCGCGTCAGGCCTCCACCCGCCTGGGGCCGATGCAGAGCGTCGCGGCCCGTGACGAGATCCACGATCAGGTGCAGCGCAGCCTTGCCAAGGGCGCGCGCCTGCTGACCGGGGGCGTCCCTCCCGACCGGGCCGGCGCCTGGTATCCGCCCACCGTCCTGGCCGATGTGGCGCCCGGCATGCCGGCCTATGACGAGGAGATCTTCGGCCCCGTCGCCGCCGTCATCGCGGCGCGCGACGAGGCCGACGCCATTCGTATCGCCAACGACTCGCCGTTCGGTCTGGGATCGGGGGTCCTCACCGGCGATCTGGCGCGGGGCGAACGGATCGCCGCCGACGAACTCGAGGCCGGCATGGCCTTCGTGAACCAGAACGTCCGCTCCGATCCGCGGACGCCCTTCGGGGGCGTCAAGCACTCCGGCTACGGGCGCGAATGCTCCGTCTTCGGCATCCGGGAGTTCGTGAACATCAAGACCGTCCTGGTCAACGATCAGCCGGCCTGATCAGGCTGCGGAAAGCCGACCGCCGGGGGTCAGCCACGCCGGCGCGCCTTGCCCTGCGCCGCCTGCTTGGCGCGGATCACGATTTCGTCGCCCACCGGTCCGCCGGGCCTGACGACGCCGCTCTTGCCCAGGCGCGCGGCCATCGCGGCCTGCATGAGGATAGCCGCCGACTGCTCCGCGGTCTCGGGGGTCATCACCAGGTTCACGGGGCCGGGTCCAAACAGCAGGACAGCGCCGTCATGGACGGCTGCTTGCAGGGCGAGAGCGTTGGTCTCGTCGTTCATTTCCCTGCCTTCAGCAGCTAATGCGAGCATAGTCGCAAAGGTGGGTTACCGGTAGCAATGCGCCGGTTGGTCGCATGCAATAAAATCATCTAATTCTTACAATATCTTAAGTGATAAACGCCTTATGGCGCCTCGGCTTGTCGTCATAGGCGGTACGCCACTTAATGCGCGTTTAGCGTGTAAAATAGTTGTGCAGGCGCCAAAACCGCGCGTCAAGATCAGGCGTGTGCGATCGGAAGGCTCAGCCCAGGCGGTCGCGAAGCCCATACCAGGACAGTCCCGCCACGGTGATCGGCCACCGCAGCCAGCGCCCGCCGGGGAAGGGCGGCGCCGGCAGGCGCGACAGCAGATCGACTCCCCCGCGCTCGCCCAGCGTGGCTTCGGCCAGCAGCTTGCCGAAGTAGGGCGCCAGCATCACGCCCTGGCCGGAATAGCCGGCCGCGGTCCAGACGCCAGGCGCCAGTTCGCCCACGAACGGCGCGCGGGTTAGGGTGATCCCCAGGGTTCCGCCCCAGGCGTGGGTGATCGCCCGGTCGGCCAGCCGCGGATAGACCTTCAGCATATGGCGCCGCACCAGCCCGGCGATGTCGCGCGGAAATCCGGGGCGATAGTTTTCCCCGCCGCCGAACAGCAGCCGCCCGTCGGCGGTCTTGCGGAAGTAGTTGACCACGAACCGGCTGTCGGCGGCGGCATGGTCGTGGCGCAGGATCTCGGCGGCCGCCTCTCCCAGCGGCTCGGTGACGGCGATGAAGTTGTTGATCGGCATGACGCGGGCCGAGATCGTCGGCGAAAGGCCGTCGATATAGCCGTCGCCCGTCAGGATCAGCTGGTCGCAGAACACGCGGCCCCTGGCGGTCGAGACCTCGATCCGCCCGCCGGCCCGTCGCCAGCCGTCGACCCGTGTCGCCTCGTGGATCACCGCGCCCTGGGCCTGGGCGGCCTGGGCCAGGCCCAGGGCCAGGTTCAGGGGATGCAGATGGCCGCCGCCGTGGTCGATCACGCCGCCGTGGTAGACGTCCGTCCCCAGTTCATGGGCCAGGGCGTCGGCCTCCATCAGGGCCAGCTGGTCATAGCCGTATCGCAGCGCCATGCGCTCGACGTGGGCGGCGTCGGCGCCTTCTCCGCCGCGGCGATGGCGGGCCTCGATGACGCCGGCCTTCAGGTCGCAGTCGATGGCCTGGGCGGCGATCAGCCCCAGCAGGTGGGCGCGCGCATCCTGCGCCAGCCGCCACAGGGCCAGGGCGTCGTCCACGCCGACGGCGCGCTCCAGCCATTCCTGGTCGCGGCGATGGCCGGTGTGCAACTGGCCGCCGTTCCGCCCCGAGCCGCCCGACCCGACGCTGGCCTCCTCCAGCACGACGACGGCCACGCCCTTCGACGCCAGTTGGAGCGCCGCGCCCAGGCCGGTGTAGCCCGCGCCCACCACGCAGACGCTCGCGATGGCGTCGCCCCGCAACGGGGGGCTGGCCGGGAAGGGATTGGCGCTCTGGGCGTAGTAGGAACCCGCCGGATGGCCGGTGTTGCGCAATGCCGGCCTCAGACGTTGAGCAGCAGGAATTCGCGTTCCCAGGGGCTGATGGTCTGCATGAAGGTCTCGTGCTCCTCCTGCTTCACCCGCGCATAGGCCGCCACGAAGGTCGGCCCCAGCAGTTCGGCGATGGGCTCGCAGGCCTCGAACAGGGTCAGCGCCTCCAGCAGGCTGCGGGGCAGGGCGATCCCCAGGCTGTTGGCGTCGTGCTCGACCGGATCCGACGGCTTCATGTTGCGGGTCATGCCCAGGTAGCCGGCCGCCAGGGAGGCCGCGATGGCCAGGTACGGATTGGCGTCCGACGATGGGATGCGGTTCTCCACCCGCCGGTTGGCGATGTCGGACGGCGGCACCCGCAGGCCCGCTGTGCGGTTGTCGTGGCCCCACTGGACGTTGACCGGCGCGCCCGATCCCCGGCTGATCCGCCGGTAGGAATTCACATAGGGCGCCAGCATCGGCATGATCGCCGGCAGATAATGCTGCTGGCCGGCGATGAAGGCGTAGAACAGGGATGTTGGCTCCCCCGTCGCCGGGTGCGAGAACAGGTTGCCCCCGGTCTCCGCCGAGATGATCGACTGGTGGATGTGCATGGCCGAGCCGGGCTCGGTGGCCATCGGCTTGGCCATGAAGGTGGCGTAGATGTCGTGTTCCAGCGCCGCCTCGCGAATGGTGCGCTTGAACATGAACACCTGGTCGGCCAGCTGCAGCGGGTCGCCGTGGCGCAGGTTGATCTCCATCTGCGCCACGCCGCTCTCGTGGATCAGGGTGTCGATCTCCAGCCCCTGGCGCTCGGAATAGGCGTACATGTCCTCGAACAGGGCGTCGAACTCGTTGACCGCGGCGATCGAATAGCCCTGGCGGCCGGTCTCGGGCCGTCCCGACCGGCCGATCGGCGGCTTCAGCGGATAGTCGGGGTCGATGTTCTTCTCGACGAGATAGAACTCCACCTCGGGCGCCACGACCGGCTTCCAGCCCTCCTTCTCATACAGCGCCAGCACCCGGCGCATCACTTGGCGCGGGCTCTCCTCGACCGGCCGGCCGTCGGGGTGGAAGACGTCGTGGATCACCTGGGCGGTCGGGTCCTGGGCCCAGGGCACGTGCGCCAGGGTGCTGAAGTCCGGGTGCAGGAAGACGTCGGTGTCCGACTGCACCGCGTCCACCAGGCCCTCGAAGTTCGGAAAGTCGCCGGTGATCGTCTGGTAGAACACCGCCAGCGGCAGGTTCATCACCACGTTCGACAGGAACTTGCGCACCGGCATGATCTTGCCGCGCGCCACGCCGGCCAGGTCGGGGGCCACGCACTCGATCTCCTCGATGGCGTGTTCCTTGAACCAGGCGGTGGCCTCCTCGACCGAGGCCACCCCCCGGACGTTGGGCGTGCGGGCCTTGCTGCGCTTTTCCTTGGCCTTCATGACGCCCTCAGCAGCGGTTGCGCCTCGTCCAGCGAGCGACGCAGGATGTCGATGAGGCTGTCGATCTCGCCGTGGCTGATGATCAGCGGCGGGCAGCAGACGACGCTTTCCTTGATCGAGCGCACCATCAGGCCGTTGCGGATGCAGATGTCGCGCAGGGTCTGGGCCGCGGCGCCGTCGCCGGGGAACCGGTGGTTCGTGCCCTTCTCCGAGACGATCTCCACCGCCCCGATCAGGCCGAGCGAGCGGGTCTCCCCCACCAGCGGGTGGTCGTTCAACCCGGCCAGCGCCTTGGCCAGATAGGGCCCGGTGTCGTTGGCGGTGCGCTCGACCAGGCCCTCGCGCTCCATGATCTCGATGTTCTTCAGCGCCACCGCGCAGGCGGTCGGATGGCCGGAATAGGTGAAGCCGTGGACGAAATCGCCGCCCTTTTCCCGCAGCTCGGCGACGATGTGGTCGGCCACCCCCACCGCCGAGATCGGCAGGTAGCCGGACGACAATCCCTTGGCCATGGCGATCAGGTCGGGCCTGACGCCGAAATGCTGGTGGCCGAACCAGCGCCCCAGCCGGCCGAAGCCGCAGATGACCTCGTCGCAGACCAGCAGGACGCCGTACTTGCGGCAGATAGCCTCCACCCGGGGCCAATAGCCGTCGGGCGGGATGATCACCCCGCCGGCCCCCTGCACCGGCTCGCCGATGAAGGCCGCGACGTTCTCCGGCCCCACCTCCAGGATGCGGTCCTCGACGGCTTGGGCGGCGCGGGCGGCGAAGGCGTCGGGGTCCTCGCCGAAGGCCTCGCCGAACAGATAGGGCTGCATCACGTGCTCGACGCCGGGGATCGGCAGGTCGCCCTGCTTGTGCATCGCCTTCATGCCGCCCAGGCTGACGCCGGCCACCGTCGAGCCGTGGTAGGCGTTCCAGCGGCTGATGAAGACCTTGCGCTGCGGCTCGCCCTTCAGGGTCCAGTAGTGCCGCACCAGGCGGAACACCGTGTCGTTGGCCTCCGACCCAGACGAGTTGAAGAACACATGGGACAGGGCGCCGCCCATCTTCTCGGCGATCTTGGCCGCCAGCAGCACGGCGGGCGGCGTCGCGGTCTTGAAGAAGGTGTTGTAGTAGGGCAGCTCCAGCATCTGGTCGTAGGCGGCCTTGGCCAGCTCCTCGCGCCCATAGCCGACGTTGACGCACCACAGCCCGGCCATGCCGTCCAGGAAGGCGTTCCCGTCGCCGTCGTGGATGTAGCAGCCCTCGGCCCGGGTGATGATCCGGCTGCCGCCCATCTCGGCGATGACCTTGTGGTCGGCCTGGGCCGGCAGGTGATGGGCCAGGTCCAGGCGCTTCAGCTCGGGGACGTCGTAGTTGCGGATCGCGGCGGTCATGGGCGACATCCTTCCACCAGGAAAAGGCTGTTGCGACCAAATGCTCCCCCCCTGGGGGAGCTGTCGGCGAAGCCGACTGAGGGGGACCTTGACTCCGGCCGGGCGGCTTGGCGAACCGGTGCGGAGGCCCCCTCCGTCTCGCCACGGTGTGGCGATCCACCTCCCCCGGATCGCGCTGCGCGCTGGGGGAGGATCTCGACGCGACCGGATGCTTTCGCTTTGAGGCGGTCGCAGGAAAGGGACTGGAACATTCTGTACCCTACGACAACAGCACGGCGGGCGAACAGGCGTGCCAGGTCAGCCAGACGGTCTCGCCCAATGCGAAATCCTCCTGGTCCCAGCGGGTGAGGTTGGGGCGGACCACCTTGATGCGCCGCCCGCCGGCGATCTCCACCTCATAGGCCGAGTTGCTGCCCAGGTAGACCTCGTGGCGGATGACGCCGGAAACCACGTTGTAGCCTTCCGGGCAGTCCGTCAGCTTGGGGCGCGCCGCGCCGTCCAGGGCCTTATGCAGTTCGATCTTCTCCGGGCGCAGGGCGGCCCAGACCTCGGCGCCCTTGGCGCCGGTCACCCCGTGGTCGAGGAAGATCTCCACGCCCAGGTCGGGGGACTTGATGATCGCGTGGTCCGGCTCGTCCACCGAAAGCTCGCCCGAGAACAGGTTCACAGAGCCGATGAAGTCGGCCACGAACCGCGAGCTCGGGAACTCGTAGAGGTCGTTGGGCGGCGCCACCTGCTGCAGCAGCCCGCGGTTCATCACCGCGCAGCGGGTGGCGAGCGCGAGGGCCTCGTCCTGGTCGTGGGTGACCATGATGAAGGTGATGCCGACCTTCTCCTGCAGGGTCGAAAGCTCGGTGCGCATGGCGTCGCGCAGCTTGGCGTCCAGCGCCGACAGCGGTTCGTCCAGCAGCAGTACGCGGGGCCGCTTCACCAGCGCGCGGGCCAGCGCCACCCGCTGCCGCTGGCCGCCCGACAGCTGGTCCGGCTTGCGCTCGCCCAGGCCGTCCAGCTTCACCAGCGCCAGGGCCTCCTCTACCAGGGTGGCGCGCTTGTCCTTGGCCACTCCGTCGGCCTTCAGCCCATAGGCGACGTTGTCGCTGACGGTCATGTGCGGGAACACCGCATAGGACTGGAACACCATGTTCACCGGCCGCTTGTTGGGCGGGGTCGTGCTGATGTCGACGCCGTCGAACAGGATACGGCCTTCCGTGGGCGTCTCGAACCCGGCCAGCATCCGCAGCAGCGTGGTCTTGCCACAGCCGGACGGACCCAGCAGGGCGAAGAACTCGCCCTCCTCGATGCTGAGGGTGACGTTGTCGACGGCCACCATCTTGCCGAAGCGCTTGGTGACGTTCTCGAAGGTGATGATCGTCTTGCCGGGGGGGGCGGCGGGGTCGGGCGCGAGAGCGGGAGCAACGGACATGGCGGGCCTTCAAGGCTTTGTTGGCGCGGCGGTGTGGCCGGCGGTCTCGGCCGGGTCGCCCTGCAGGCGCAGGGCCACGGCGGTGAGGATGACGGTCAGCAGGATGAGCAGGGTGGAGGCGGCGTTGACCTCGGGCGTCACCGAGAAGCGCACCATCGAATAGACCTTCACCGGGAAGGTCACCGTGTCCGGCCCCGAGGTGAAGAAGGTGATCACGAAGTCGTCGAGGCTGAGCGTGAAGGCCAGCAGCGCGCCGGCCACCAGGGCCGGGGTCATGTGCGGCACGATGACGTCGCGGATCGTCATCCATTCGGTGGCGCCCAGGTCCTTGGCGGCCTCCTCCAGCTCGCGGTTGAAGGAGGCCATGCGGGCGCGGACCACGATGGCCACGAAGGGGAACGAGAACGAGATGTGGCTGATGATGATGGCGCCCAGGTTCAGCGGCCACGGCAGGCCCTGCGGCCAGGGCAGGACCTTGGCGAAGAACACCAGCATCGCCACGCCCATGCAGATCTCCGGCACCACGATGGGCAGGGCCAGCGCCCCGTCCAGCACCACCTTGCCGGGGAACCGGAACCGCCAGAGCGCCAGCGCCGCCATGGCGCCCAGCGTCACGCTGATCACCGTCGAGACCGCCGCGATGGTCAGCGAGTTACCGAACGCGGTCATCAGGCTCTCGTCGGTGAGCGCCATCTTGTAATAGTCGAGGGTGAAGCCCTTCCAGACGATGTTGCGCCGCGAGTCGTTGAAGCTGAACACCATCAGGCTCAGCAGCGGCCCGTAGAGGAAGATCGCCACCAGCGCCAACCAGACCTGCAGCTGCCAGCGGCGGAGGTATTCCAGCGGCCCGGGGGGCGCCTTCCTGATGCGCTCGCTCATGGCTGGAGCTTCTGGTTGCGGCGCGAGGCGAGCGCCTGCAGCGCGATGGCGATGAAGGTCAGGTACATCAGCAGGAACGACATGGCCGCGCCGAACGGCCAGTTGTTGGCCCGCTTGAACTGCCGCTCGATGACATTGGCGATCATCTGGCTGTCGGGGCCGCCCAGCAGGTCAGGCGTCAGGTAGGCGCCCAGCGCCGGGATGAAGGTGATCAGCACGCCCGACATGATGCCGGCGAAGGCCAGCGGCAGCACCACCTGGGTCAGGGTGCGCAGGTGGCCCGCGCCCAGGTCGAGGCTGGCCTCCAGCAGCGAGCGGTCCAGCCGATCCAGCGCCGAATAGAGCGGCAGCACCATGAAGGGCAGGTGGACGTAGACCAGCCCCAGGATCACCGCGAAGTTGTTGTGCAGCAGCTCCAGCGGGGTGAAGTCCCCCAGCGGCTGCAGGCCGATCAGCGGCGCGATCCCGCCCATTCCCTTCCACAGCCAGCCCAGGCTGATGTTGATGTAGCCCTCGGTCCGCAGCACCGCCATCAGCGCATAGGTGCGCACCAGCAGGTTGGTCCAGAACGGCAGCATGATCAGCAGCAGCCAGGCCTTCAGCTTGTCCGGTGCGAAGGTGATGGCCAGCGCCACCGGAAAGCCCACCACCAGGCACAGGAAGGTGGTGAGCGCCGCCACCCAGGCCGACTTGAAGAAGATCTTCAGGTAGAGCGGCTCTATGGCCTTGGCGTAATTGGAGAAGGTGCCGGTGAACGAGATGTCGGTCAGGCCCGCGTTCTGGCCGAAGCTATAGGCCCAGACGATGGCCAGCGGCACGAGGAAGAAGAAGATCAGCCAGAACAGCGGCGGGCCCAACGCGCCCGCGAACACCGCCTTGGCCTGCTTCCAACTCTGTTCCATCGGCTCGCCCCTGGCCCTAGATCCTTGTCGTTCGACGCATAACCAAGCGGGCGGAGATGCGGCGCGGAGTCCTGGTCCCGCGCGCCCCTACGCCGCCCGCACGCGGGTGATGACTTCCTCGTAGAGCTGCGCCTTTTCCGGCCCCTCGAACGCCCCGTACTCGCACTTGGCCAGCCGGTCGGCGGGGGGGAAGATCACCGGGTTGTTCTTGTAGCTGTCGGGCATCAGCGCCTTGGCCGCCGCGTTCGGGGTCGGATAGAGGATCGTCCTGGTGATCTCGGCCCCGGCCGCCCCGTCCAGCAGGTAGTTGATGAACTTGTGGGCGTTGTTGGGCCGCGGCGCGCCCTTCGGGATGCACAGGGTGTCGGAGTTCAGCAGCGACCCCTCCACCGGCACCACGAAGTCCAGGTCGGGGTCCTCGGTCATCGCCTGGGCGATGTCGCCGTTGTATTCGAGCACCAGGTCCACGTCGCCCGACAGCAGCATGTCCTGGCCGTTGTCGTCGTGGAAGGCCTTCACATAAGGCTTCTGCTTGATTAGCATCTTCTCGATGTCGGCCACCAACTCCGGTGGGATGCCGTTGACCGAGTGGCCCTTGTACTTGGCCGCCAGCCGGATCAGGTCGGCCGATTCCGACAACAGCGCGATGCGGCCCTTGTACGCGTCGGAATCGAACAGGTACTTCCAGCTGTCGGGAACGCCCTTCACCTTCGACTTGCGATAGCCGATGCCCAGCACCAGCCAGGTATAGGGCATGGAGTATTTGCGGCCCTTGTCGTAGTCGGGGTCGAGGAACTCCGGGGCGATGTTCTTCATGTTGGGGATCTTGGCGTGATCCAGGGGCTCCAGCATGCCCGCCTCGCCCATCCGGGTGACGAACTCGTTGGACGGCACGATGACGTCGAAGCCCGGGTTGCCCGCCTTCAGCTTGGCGAACAGTTCGTCGTTGGTGGCGAACAGGCTCATGTTCACATCGACGCCGGCGGCTTTCTTGAAGTCGGCCAGCGTGGTCTTGCCGATATAGGTGTCCCAGTTATAGAAATTCAGCTTGGCTTCCTCCTCCCCGGCCTTGACCGCCGGTTTGGGACTACAGCCCGCCAGGCCGCCGCTGAAGGTCAGCCCCACGGCCGCGGCGCCCAGCGCCGTCAGCAGAGACCTGCGAGAACTTCCACCCTGCATATCGCTCACGTCGCGTTCCTTCCGGGTTACAGTAAATACCAAGCAAGAAAGCTAAAACAAACGCATGTCCAGCAGTTGGCTCAACGGAATCCTGCGAAGTCAAACTAAATCGTCAAGCGTTTCGTAAATACCAGTCGTAATCCAGCGATGTGACCACTTCATGGAACCTTTGCTGCTCCGTGCGCTTCACCGAGACGAACATGTCGACAAACCGGTCGCCCAGGTAATCGCGCAGCACGCTGGACCGGTCGAGCAGGCCGACGGCGTCGAACCAGTTGGCGGGCAGGCTGGCGCCGGCGGCCTTGGCGGCGGCATAGCCGTCCCCCGCCACCGGCGGTCCCGGATCGATCCTGTTGGTGATCCCGTGGTGGGCCGAAGCCAGGATCGCGGCCATCACCAGATAGGGGTTGGCGTCGGCGCCGGCGACCCGGTGCTCCACATGCCGGGTGGGCGGCGGGCCGGCCGGCACCCGCAGCGAGACGGTGCGGTTGTTGACGCCCCAGGTCGGCGCGACGGGGGCGTAGGAATTGGCCTTGAAGCGGCGATAGGAATTGGCGTTGGGCGCGAAGATCGCCATGGCCTCGCCCAGCACCGCCTGCATGCCGCCGATGGCGTGCCGCAACAGGTCCGACCCCGCGGCGTCCTGGCTGGCGCACAGGTTCCTGCCGCCGGCGTCGTTGAAGCTGACGTGGAGGTGGAAGCCGCTGCCGGCCCGGTCGCTCCACGGCTTGGCCATGAAGCTCGCCTCGCAGCCGTGGTTCAGCGCCACGCCCTTGGCCGCGCGCTTGTAGATCAGGGCGTCGTCGGCGGCCGCCAGGGCGTCGGGCTTGTGCTTCAGGGTCAGTTCCACCTGGCCCGGCGCGAACTCCGAGATCGCCCCTTCCAGCGGCACGCCCAGCACGTCGGCGGTCGTCCACAGGTCGCGCAGGAACGGCGAGATCGCCTCCAGTTCCGGCAGGCCGTAGACCTGGATTCCGGTGGCGCGCTGGCCGGTCTTCAGGGATCTCGCCGGCTGTACGGCGCCGTCGGCCCCCCGCTCCAGGTCCAGCAGGTAGAATTCCAGTTCGCAGGCCGCCACCGGGATCAGCCCGTCGGCGGCGAAGCGGTCCAGCACGCCCTTCAGCACGTGGCGCGGATCGAGGTCGTTGGGCGTCGCGTCCAGTTCGTAGAGCGACAGCATCACCTGGGCGACGTCCTGCCCCAGCCACGGCGCGGGCTTCAGGGTTCCGGGCACGGGCTTGGCCAGCCGGTCGGCGTCGCCGTCCTCCCAGACCAGGCCGGTGTCCTCGCAGTCGGCGCCGGTGACGTCCACCACCAGGATCGAGCCCGGCAGGAAGCGGCCGTACTCATAGATCGCCATCAGCTCGTGGCGGCGCAGCCGCTTGCCGCGGGGCACGCCCGCCAGGCTGGTGAAGAACACCTCCACGAACGCGATCTGCGGATTGGCCGCCAGGAAGGCGCGGCACTCTTCCGGATCGGCGATCATCGGGGAGGCGCTCATGCGGCGGGCCTTTCCAGGGCGCCTGCGAAGCCGTCGACGGCGCCGACCAGCCGGTCGATCTGCACATCCTGCGTCATCGGCGGCGCCCGCATCATGTTGTGGAGGCGCGATCGGCACGCCCCGGTTGACCTGATGCGGATGTAAGCCCTGCAAAAGATCGCGGTCCATAGCCGAGCGCATCTGCGCGGCGTTTCGCGGCCCGCCCCGCGGGACGGCGTCGCGATCATTTCGGCGAGGGTCGCGGAAGGGGGCAACTTGAGGCCTCCAAAACTGTGATCACGGTTTATCAAGCCTCATCGGGAGTCAAGCGGTCGCCTCGGTCTCCTGGGCGGCGGCGCGCATGGCTTCCATGCCGAAGGCGATGTCGGCGGCCATGGCGCGGCGAACGGCCTCGGCGTCGCCGGCGGCCAGGCTCTCGATGGCTTCGGCGTGATAGTCCTTCGACAGCCCCACCGTGCCGACCCGCCCGAAGACCACGCGCATGAAAGGCCCGATCTGCAGCCACAGGCCATGGGCCATCGCCAGCAGCACCTCGGCCTGCGCGCGGCCGTAGAAGGCGAAATGGAAAGCGTGGTTGGCGGCCATGTAGCCGTCGACGTCGCCCTCGTGGATCGCCGCGTCCAGGGTCTCATCAAGTTCCTGTAAGGACTGTATAAACGGGCGATCGGCGAAGCGCGCCGCCCGCGCCGCGAGTTCCGGCTCGATCCAGCCGCGGGCCTGTGCAAGCTGTTCCAGGCGGTGGCGGCTGAGGGAGGGGACCGACAGGCGCTTGTTGGCGGGATTGATCTCCAGCGCCCGCTCGGCCACCAACCGCCGCACCGCGTCGCGGACCGGCATCGGGCTGACCCCCAGTTCCGCGGCGAGCGTCCGCAGCGACACCCCCTGCCCGGGCATGATCCGCCCGTTGATCAGCGCCTCGCCGATCGTCGAATAGACCTTGTCATGCACCGCCGGGCTCTCGCTCAGGGCGCGTCGAACAGGCCGCTTCGGAGCGGGGGCGGGCGTCAGCGGACGTCTCCTTCAGCCTAAATCGTGATCACAATGACCGCAGGGCGGGCACAGCGCCAGTCCTGGCTGCGCCGCGGCGCCGGCTGTCGCCCCTGGACAGCTTCGCGCGCCGCGGATCAATGTCCGGGCGGGCGTGGGATCCTTGAGACAGATCATCGAATGACGACGGACGAGACGGGGAGCGCGCGCTCATCGCGGCTGTTTGGGGTGATCATCGGCCTCTGCCTCGCGATGCTGGCGGCGAGCGCCCTCGTCTGGTGGCCGGGGATCGCCGGCTGGGACGCCGAGGACAAGTACGGCCAGATTCTGGCCGGCGACTACAACGATGGGCAGCCGCCCGTCATGGCCAGGCTCTGGTCCCTCCTGCTGGTCTTCGGCAAGGGGCCGGCGGCGCTGTTTCTGCTCCACAACATCCTCTACTGGGCCGCCGTCGCCCTGATCGCCGTCGCCCTGGCGCACCGGGAAAAGCCGCGCGCCGCCCTGGCAGCCGTGGCCGTGGCGGCCCTGCCGCCGTTCCTGGCGTTCAACGCCCATCTGTACAGCGACGTGGGCCTGGCGGTGAGCTGCCTCGCCGCCTTCGCCCTGACCTTCCACTTCGGCGCGCGGCATTCGCGTATGCCCCTGCCGTTCCTGGCGGTCGTCCTTGTCCTGCTCGCCTACGCCTGTCTCGTGCGCGACAATGGCGTCTTCGCCGCCGCGCCGCTGATCGTCTATGCGGTCGCGCCCTACAGCCGGGCGAGCCTGCCGAAGCTCCTGCTGCTGATGGGCGCGATGGTCGCCGTCTGCATCCCGATGTCCAGCGTGGCCAACCGGCATCTGCTCGGCGCCGAACCGGCCAATGCGGTCGGCCCCCTGAGGAGCTACGACATGGTGGGGATTTCCAGGTTCAGCGGCGACCTGCGGCCCTTCGCCTACAATCGCGCCATCACGCCCGCCTTGCTCGACGCCTGCTACGACCCGGTTCGATGGGACCAGATCGGCAAGGGCGTTTGCCGGGCCCTGTGGCGCGATCTCGGTTATCGCGCCTGGGTCGGGCACATCCTCGCCCATCCCCTGGCCTACGCCCGGCATCGCGCCTTGCACATGAACGCGGAACTCTTCGTCCTGACGCCGAGGCAAAAGCCCGAGCGGCTGTACACGACCCGCTACCCCGAACTGCCGCGCAACGCCTTCGAGCGGGAGAACCGGCAGGTCCTCAAGGCCTCCACCGACGGTGCGCTGTTTGCGCCCGTCATCACCTTCGTCCTGGCGCTCGCCGTCCTGGCCCTGTCGTCGACGCCGGCGGCGCGGCGGGAAGGCGGCCTGCAGGCCGGCGTCTTCTATCTCTCGGCGGCATCGGCCATCTACACCGGGTCTTTCGCCCTGATCGGGGTCGCCAGCGCCTACCGCTACGAGCAGTTCCCGATGCTCGCGGCTTTCCTTTCGCCGGTGCTCTACATCTGCGCGCGGCCGCCGGAGAACGGGGCCTTGTCCTGGGGCGAGAAAGCCGGCCTCGGCGCCGTGGTCGCCGCCATGCTGGTCGTCATCGCCGGGCGGCTCGCCGCCTAGGACGAGCGGTCTTGCGGCGGCAGGCGATGGCCGAACCACCCCGCGCCGCGTAAGACGGAACCGACCAGGCAAGGCCGGTGGTCCAGGCGAGGAGCTTTTCATGGGCAAGGGGCGTCTCGAGGCCTTCAGCGACGGCGTGCTGGCGATCATCATCACCATCATGGTGCTGGAGCTGAAGGTGCCGCACGGCACGGACCTGGCTGCCCTGGCGCCGCTGATTCCCACCTTCTTCAGCTATGTGCTCAGCTTCATCTACGTGGGCATCTACTGGAACAACCATCACCACATGCTGCATGTGACCCATTCGGTGACCGGCCCCATCCTGTGGGCCAACCTGCATCTGTTGTTCTGGCTTTCGGTGGTGCCTTTCGTCACCGCCTGGATGGGGGAGAACCACCTGGCCGCCGCGCCGGTGGCGCTCTACGGCGCCGTGCTCCTGATGTGCGGCGTGGCGTTCTCGATCCTCGCCGCCCTGCTGGTCCGCCATGAGGGCGAAGGCTCGACCTTGCAGACCGCCTTCGGGCGCGACCTGAAGGGCAAGGCCTCCGTCGTGCTCTATCTGGCTGGCATCGCGCTGGCCTTCGCCGTCCCCATCGCCGGCATCGCCGTCTACTTCGCCGTGGCCATGATCTGGATCATTCCCGACCGGCGGATCGAGCGGGTGCTCAGGCGGGGCCATACCGGCGCCTGATCGCCCGCCCGCTGATCTGTTCTTGTATCCTTCTCCCGCAAGGGGAGAAGGATCGCCCTTCAGCCGCCCGCCAGTTCCCGGCGCGCGCTTTCGGTATAGTAGCGCTGCATGAAATCGAGGAACGCCACCATCTCGGCCACCGTCGCCTTGGCGTCGCGCGCGGTGATGGCGTCCACCAGCCGCTGGTCGTGCTCGAGGGTGGTCTGCCGGTGTTCGGCCGATTCCATGATCCGGGCCCGCACGTTCTCGAACTGGTCGTCCACCAGCGCCAGGCAGCGGGTGAGCAGGTCGTTCTTGCACATCGAGCGATAGGTGGTGCGGAACTCCTGGTTGGCCCTGATGAAGGCCTTGACCTTGCCCGCGGCCTGGGCCGCCTTTTCCTGGTTGTAGACCTTCAGCAGAGCCTTCACCTGCGCGGGTTCGGCGTCGTTGGCCACGTGCTCGGCCACCCGCGGGTCCAGCAGGCGCTTGACCTCCAGCCGATGGATGATGTCGTCGCGGCTGTAGATCGGGGTGGTGTAGCCGCGCTCGTTGCCGGTCAGCAGGCCCTCGCGCGACAGCTGGAAAAGCGCTTCGCGAACCGGCGTGCGCGACACCTTGTATTTGTCGGCGAGCTCCACTTCGAGCAACCGCTGGCCGGGATGGAATTCGCCCGATTTCAGGTCTTCCCGGAGAAGCTGGTAAACCTGATCGCTCAGCCGCTCCACCTGCACGACGGCTCTGACGGCTCGCGCCATATTCACTTCCTGTCGACGCGCCTGCGTCCTGCTGCCCGCGTGCGTATACGGCGCCCAAAACCCCGTCGCAACCTTCTGCAATCCTATCGCAACAAAGCCCCGCGTCGCGCGCGGACGCTGCAGTGGCCCGCAAACCCTGGCGGCTCTTGGCGGTGCGCGCCAATTCTTCGGGGAGCCACGCCGGCTGTTGCAAATCATTGCATGCTGTATGCATAACTTCATCGGACGCCGGCGATGGGTCGCTGGCGTCATCCAGCGCCGGAGCCGTTTCAATGCCCTACGTCCCGTCAGGCCAGAGCCAGCTCTACTACGAGGAATACGGGCAGGGGACGCCTGTCCTGCTGGCGCACGGCGTCGGCGGTAACCACGCCAGCTGGTTCAACCAGATCCCGACCCTGTCCAAGTCCTATCGGGCCATCACCTTCGATCATCGCGCCTTCGGCAACTCCACCGACGTCGAGGGCCTGGGCCGCACCGCCTTCGTCGACGACATCGCCCACATGCTGGACGCGCTGGAGATCGACCGCGTGGTGATGGTCGGCCAGTCCATGGGGGGCGGCTCCACAGCGGCCTTCACCTGCCGTCGCCCTGACCGCGTGAAGGCCCTGGTCCACTGCGATTCGCTCGCCGCCGTGACCCTGGACGAACCCCACGCCAGCGCGCTGTCGGCGGTGAACGCGCAGACCCGCGACTATTCCCAGGCCCGCCGGGTCCTGGGCGCCACCACCCTCGCCAACGACCCGGAACGCACGCTGCTCTACCTGCAGATCGCCAGCTTCAACAGCGTCAGCCTCAAGACCGTCAAGGGCTCGCCCACCCCCTGGGCGCCGCGCGACCTGGCGGCGACCGGCGTCCCGGTGCTGTTCGTGGTGGGCGAAGAGGACGTCATCTGCCCGCCGCCGCTGGTCAGGGCGATGCACGACCAGGTCCCCGGCTCCAGGTACGTGGAGATCCCGCGCGCCGGCCACTCGGCCTATTTCGAACAGCCCCAGGCGTTCAACACCATCCTGCTGGACTACCTGGGCGGGCTGGGCCCCGCATGAGCGGCCCCGCCGACATCGTCATCGTCGGCGGCGGCGGCGTGGGCAGCGCCATCGCCTACTTCCTCACCTGCTACGCCCCGGACGTGAAGGTGGTGGTCTACGAACGCGACCCCACCTACGCCCACGCCTCCACCACGCTGGCGGCCGGCGGCATCCGCCAGATGTTCTCCACCCCGGAAAACGTCCTGATGTCGCAGTTCGGCCTGAGCTTCGTCCTGGATGCCGCCGAGACCCTCGCCGTCGACGGCGACGCCCCCGACATGGGCTTCAAGCCCGAAAGCTACATGCGCCTGCTGCCGGAATCCGCCCGCGCCGTGGTCGAACGACAGGTCGACCTGCAGCGCAGCCTCGGCGCCAGGCCCCAGGTCATCGAACAGGGCGCGCTGGCCGACCGCTTCCCCTGGCTCAACGTCGAGGACGTCGCCTTCGCCGTGCTCGGCGGCGGCGGGGAGGGGGTGTTCGATCCCTACGCCCTGCTCCAGGCCCTGCGACGCAAGGCGATCCGCCAGGGGGCGGCGTTCCGCACCGCCCAGGTCACGGGGTTCGAGCGCGACGCCGCCGGCGCCATGGTCGGCGTCCTCCTTGCCGACGGCTCCCGCCAGGCCTGCGGCCTGGTGATCAACGCCGCAGGCCCCCAGGCCGGCGCCGTCGCAGCCCTCGCCGGCTTCGACCTGCCGGTGCGGCCGCTGAAGGGCCACACCTTCGCCTTCCGCTCCCGGACGGCCATCGCCGACTTCCCCATCACGCTGGACCAGGTGACCGGCTTCAACGTCAAGCCGGAGGGCGACCTCTTCCTCGCCTCCTGGCCCAGGGAGGCCGAGCCCGAGAACGCCGACGACTTCGAGGTCGACCACGCCCTGTTCGAGGACCAGGTCTGGGCCGCGCTCGCCCACCGCGTCCCGGCCTTCGAGGCGGTGAAGCTCGCCCGCGCCTGGGTCGGCCATATCGAGTGGAACACCTTCGACGCCAACCCGGTGCTGGGCCCGCATCCCGACTGCCCTAGCTTCGTCTTCGCCAACGGCTTCAGCGGCCACGGCGTCCAGCACATCCCCGCCGCCGGCCGCGCCGTGGCCGAGCTGCTGGTCTTCGGCCAATACCGCGCGCTCGACCTTTCCCGCTTCGGCTACCAGCGCCTGCTGGACGACCAGCCGCTGCGCGAGATGATCTGAAAGCCCCTCTACCGCAAAGGCGCCCTCACATAGCTCCGTGTCATCCCGGTTTCGCGGAATGCGAAGACCGGGATCGGAGAGGTGGAAATAGATGTCGGTGGTCGCAAAGCTCGTCAGCCACTGAGCGGCTGGCAGCGTCGTCTCCGTGCCGGGCTTGATGGCGAAGGTCGGCGGAACCTCATCCCGCCCCGCGCCAGCAGGTGTTCGGCCGTGATCAGCACCTTCGAATACGTCCCCATGAAGGTGAAAAGGTTGACGGTCATGTTCGGACTCCAGGTGCTGTCGGGTTGCGCCGTTCGCTCGCACCGAACGTCCAGCGGCAAAAGCCGCCAGGTGGGCGCAATGGATTCTGCGCCATGCGGAACGGTGGTTGCGGCGAAACGGCGCAAACGATCCAATGCAGTCGTTGACAGCAATGCGTGGCGCGGCGTTGCTGCCTCCCGTTGAACGCGCAGTGGGACGATACATTGAACGAGCCACTTTCTGCTCGCGCCACGTTTTCCGCGTTGGCGCGCATTCGAAGCTTTGGCTTCGCTTTCGCAGGTATCGGCTTCATGCTGAGAACCCAGCATAATGCCTGGTTACATATGGTCGCGACCCTTGCGGTTGTCGCCTTTTCCGTGTGGCTACGAATATCGCCTGACGACTGGAGGTGGATCGTCGTCGCAGTGTTTCTCGTATGGGCTGCCGAGGCGTTCAATACCGCCGTGGAGCAAGTCTGCGATCTCGTGTCGCCCGGCTACAGCATTGCCGTAAAGCGGGCAAAAGACGTGGCGGCGGGAGCGGTTTTACTCAGCGCGATCAGCGCGGCTTCCTTAGGCCTGTTGACGTTCTGGCCGTATCTGAGCGCGCGCTGACGCTCTGAACTCGCTGCCTTCCCGCTCAGTCTTCCCGCTCAGCCGCCTCGCCGGGCGGCCTCGATCTTGGCCACGTCGATCTTGCCCATGGTCATCATCGCCTCGAACACCCGCTTGGCGACGGCCGGATCGGGGTCGGAGACCCCCTCGGTCAGCTGACGGGGCGTGATCTGCCAGGAGAAGCCCCAGCGGTCCTTGCACCAGCCGCACTCGCTCGGCGCGCCGCCGTTGCCGACGAGGGCGTCCCAGTAGCGGTCGGTCTCGGCCTGGTCCTGCGTCTCGACCACGAACGAGACGGCCTCGTTCGGCTTGAAGATGGGGCCGCCGTTGAGCCCCATGAAAGGCCGGCCGAGCAGGGTGAACTCCACCGTCAGCTCCGCCCCTTCGGCGCCGTCCGGAAACTCGCTGGGCGCCGACATCGCCTTGCCGACATGGCTGTCGGGGAAGATGCTCGCATAGAACTCCGCCGCCTTGCGCGCCTCGCCGTGGTCGAACCACATGCAATTGGTCATCTTGCCGGCCATCGTTTGTCTCCCTTGCTAGGTTTCTCTTCGAACGTGTCGCTGTTTCCCCGGTTCACGCCCAGGGCTTCGGGCCTCGATCAGCCGCTCGATAGGGCGGTGAACACCGCCAGCTGATCGGCGAAGGCGCGCTGGTAGGCGGGCCGCGCCTCGCCGCGGGCGATGTAGGCCGACAGGCTTGGATGGTCCCCCAGGCGACCGGCCGCTTGCGCCCTGCGCAACACCGTCACCATCAGGAGGTCGCCGGCGCTGAACCCGCCGTCGAGCCAGTCGGCGTCGCCAAGTCGATCGGCGAGTTCGTCCAGGCGGCCGCGGACCCGCTCCTCAAGCATCGGAAGGCGCGCCGCGTACCAGCTCTTGTCGCGCTCCAGGACCGTGGCCATCGAAAGCTCGACGATCGGCGGCTCCATGGTGTTGAGCGCGGCGAACATCCATGCGACCGCGCGGGCCCGGGCGTTGGCGTCCTTGGGCAACAGGCCGGCATGCCGTTCGGCGATATGCAGGATGATGGCGCCGGACTCGAACAGGGCCAGGTCGTCCTCTTCATAGGTCGGGATCTGCCCGAAGGGATGCAGCGCCAGGTGTGCGGGCGCCTTCATCGCCTCGAACGAGACGAGGCGAACCTCGTATGGCTGGCCCACTTCCTCGAGCGCCCAGCGAACGGGCATGTCCCGCGCCAGTCCCCGGCCGCGATCGGGGGAGGCTTCGAACGCGGTGATGGTCGGGTTCATGGCGAGGCTCCGGTCGTTTCGTGATCCTAGGACGAACGATCGGCGCGCGATGCGACACGCTCCCGAAATTTTCTGCGGGCCGATCTCTGGATCAGATCATTTTGGACGCCCATTTCAGCGGCCGACCGTTGCTGACGCCTGTCGTCTAGGGCGTTTCACCTTGGCCGCTGACGGCGGTTCGGCGCCGTGTCGTCGGTCAGCGCTTGCCGAACAGGCTGGAAGCAAGGCCGCCCAGGATGCTGGCGGCGCCGCCGTTTTCTTCCAGCAGGCCCGCGAACCGGCCCAGCGCGCCTTCGCCGCCGATGTGGCCGATGATCTCCTGCAGCTTGTCGATGGGCAGGCCGGTGGCCGACGCTGCGGCTTCGGCCGTGTCGCCGGGCTGGGGATGGGCGTGGCCGAGCGCGGCGACGGCGGCCTCGACCTGATCCGGCGTCAGCCCGATCTTCGCGGCGAGGTTCTGGATATCCACATTCTCGGCGACTTGGCCGAGCAGTCCCATGACGAGCCTCCGGTTACGAAGGCCGGAGCCTAACATTATTGGACGACGTGGCGACGACAATCGCCGTCTGTCGAAGCCGACAGTCCGCATGAGAGATGCGCCACTAGTTCCGTTGGTACCGTTCACGCCATTTTTCGCTTCCGAATCGGTTCCGCTGGTGCCTATAAGGAGTGGGTTGGGAGTGGCAGCTATGGCGGTACCTGAAATCGGAGGCATCCAGGCGGAGATTGAGCGCTTGGTGAAGGATGCCTATCGCCAAGGTTACGATGCCTGCAGGGCGGATTTATTGCGCTTCTTGGAGGGCATTCCCATGGCGCACGTTCAGGCGCCGCCGCAAACTGAAACCGCAAAAGTCTATCGCGAGGCGCCGGGAGGGGGACCCGGACGCAATGTGGCAGAGCGGAGACTCCACAGCGGTACAGCGCATTCAGGTCAAATGACCCGTGGCATTACCAACTTTCTCGTTGAGCAAATCATGGAGGGCTTCGGAACTCGCGCTGTCAGCCAGCTCGATATCATTCGTGAAGCCGAGCGGCGCGACGGGACGATCCTGGCCTACACCACGTTAAGGCGAGCGCTAGAGGGGCTTGCGCGTGCGGGAAAGGTTGAGCAAGTCCCCGGCACCAAAGCATGGCGCTTCCTAGGTGGCGGCCCTCACGGGAGCGACAACATTCTTCGAATGTCGGCGAAGGGAGATGGAGCGGTGTAAGTCACAAATGCAAAAGGCCCGACCAAGGCCGGGCCAATCACCGGTCGGAATCCAAAGAAACCAACGCGCATTCACACTCGCATTTTAGGGATTCTGACGCACAAAAGCAACCGTCCAGAAAAGGACGAGGGCAATGAGCCCGCGCGAACTAAAGCGTCCAGAGCGGCGTTCTCTAAGGTCAAGACCTCCGAAACCTAAGCCAATAAAGCGATCGACACTGCTGCCTCATAGGCGGGAATAGCGTCGCCCTGCATTGCCGCGCCGAGGCG
>Ga0307513_10002753_pt1 | contig 24181 bp, 28 predicted proteins | sample 15_EM_MG_FD_202174 | JGI IMG/M metagenome (GOLD analysis project Ga0307513, IMG submission 202174) | Populus trichocarpa ectomycorrhiza microbial communities from riparian zone in the Pacific Northwest, United States - 15_EM | ecosystem: Host-associated > Plants > Roots > Unclassified | place...
GTCCTCGTCGTCACTGGTGTCCCATACTTGGTCGGGGTAGCGCGCGGCCATCGCGGACTCAAGGGAGGAAGCGGAGAGGAACGTCTGAGAACGACCAACTGCAGAGAGCATTGTCAGTAGGCAGGCGGGGAAAAGCTCCTCTGGCTGGGAGCATAGGAGCAAATATACACACAGGATCGGATTGTTGCTGGGATCGGGGTAGCCATGATGGTGGTCAAGAGTCAAGAGAGAAGAGGAGGGGACTAAGTTTGTTAATAGGGTACTTTTAGGCATTTGCGCCTGCCTTGCTGCGCCCGCCTCACCGCGCCACCCATGCTCACGCCGTCACTAACTCTAATACCACCCACGCTGCTTTATTCCCAATTGTTTAGATTAAGATCTTCGCGGTAGATTTCCGGATACGGCAGGGAGACGCACGTGGACATTGCAGCTCCGCTCCGTGCTCCGGGCCGGGCCGAGTAGCGAATAGCAGGGAAGCGAGCAAGCAGGGGCAAGCCCCACTCAGTCGGTCGACTGACTCAATGAGTGACGAGTAATAGAGAGTGCCTCGTCGTGCGCTGCGCCGAGACCCGAGGTGCGCTAATAATGACGCGATTTTTGTCGACTGTGCCTCTGTACCGACCGAGTCCTCGTCCTTCGTACAAAAACCGTGTCTGTGCGCACTTGCATGTGGTTTGAAATCCCTACAGCTATCCATCTCCTCTCGATACTCTCAATCAATCGCCAGTGGGTATCCCGAGTGCCATCCTCCCAGTCGTACACTCACGGCCGTTCCGCCACATATACAGGCCTCAAAGCTCCAAACAACTAAAATGGAACCTTGTTTGTTCGCCTTTCTCACGGTTATTGCAGTCACTGAGCTCAGTCTCACCGCATACCTGGTCAACCGCTATGACACCATCGGATGGCCAGGATGGCGATACCGCTCGCTCATCATCTTTCTCCTCTTCGACTCATGCTGGACCGTCCTCTTCGGTTTCGCATATATTTGCTTCCTCGCAGCCGGCGTACTCAACCGTCTTGCGAGGCTCACCGCGTCCCTCGTCTGGCTGCTCGTCACCGCTATCCTCTGGGGTACCGCTGCCGGTCTGTTCACCACTCCCCGCTGGGGCCGTGTCGGGGGCATTTGCTGGAATGCGCCAGCCCTCGATCTCTGCAGACAGACCCAAACCGCCGAGGCGCTCGCGTGGACCGCGTTTACTATTTGTATCATAACCATGATCGTAGCTTGCTTCACCTGGCACTATACGCGCCCTCCTCCAGTCACTGTGAGTCATTCAATAATCGCCTTGAGCGGACGGGTACTGAATCCAATCCTTCTTCAGCACAAAGAAGGCCAACCCGTCTAAATCAAAAACTATGAGTGATGTACTTCTAGCGTCGTCGCCGCCTTGTTTCCCCGATAAACGACCATTTGCTTCCGTATTCTGCTACCACAAAATATACGTGTCAACTTAGAATGTTTAACAACGTAGTGTTATTATGATTGTCGAATCCAGGACAGCGGCAGCAAGGCGACAAGGTAAAGGCGTCATTCATGAGGCAGGGAATGTATACACCCCCACCTTGCCGGCACCTAGATCGAGACCTATAAATTGCCAGGACACGCGAGATAAACGCGCTCAGGGACGTGCACGACACATCGATTTAGCCGTACATCTCGCCGTTCGGTTCAATTCCAGGTTTGTGGCTCGATGATATAGCTCTTAAGAACTAGTGAAAGCGACTAGACAATACCTGCAGCACCAATTACAGATTCGCGGTCCAGCAAGGGCTACGAGAGAAATGAGACCAGTTTCGTAAACAGGAGGGCGATCGGCTGCCGTACAACACAAGGTCGAGGTGGTTCTGCACGCTAACGTATTCGCTTCTGTCGTTGAATGACTCGAGTACGTATTAGGGTGGTGTACGTATTACCTTGGATTTTTCAATGGAGGCATTGAAGTAGTCGAGTGCAAAATCGATTGCACTCGACGGAATCGGAATCGTTTGTCCTGGGATTGACAAGTGAAGATAATGGAGTGAGCCAACGGAATGGATTTGAGATATTCATGTGGCTCTCTCAGAACCTTGGTTCCTAAATCAAAGAGACTGTTTATCGTATCACATGCCTCTGATAAACAGGTGAAGGAGAGTAGGACAAGCACAACCAGAGGGAGCTTATAACCAATTACAACACGAAGGTTGGATAAGCGGTAAGCTAATAACAAGCTGAGGAGTCGCGGAACAGCGAGAAGAACCCTTCCTTGTGAGAAGTCTAGAAACAAAAATGTACCCCGGGTAAGTGGTAGCGCTCCAGTAAGTAGAGAGTTTACGGCAGCGGTTTCTCAGGAAGGGGACGACCCCCCAGGCGCTGACAATGGCAGAGGTGTCGCTGAGTGGGTCAGTCAGGGCAAAGTCGCAAGTCAGTGGGTATAAAAGACTTACGACAGCAAGTTTGGTCCTGGCACACGCCGGGCGGGCAAGTGACCAAGCAGGTTATTGATGGGCTTGCATGTTCGCTCTCAACTTCGCCGAAGTCCCCAAACTCAGGTTGGATAGTCCCGTTGTGGATGTCGTGTTCGTGAAGCACCCGCCGAATATCCCGCACGACGCGCATAAAGTCGTCCTTTTTGCGGAGCAGGATATGGACACTGGCGACGTGCTTCGACTCGGACAGCTGCCAGACGTGCAACTCGTGGATCGAGACAACACCATCGACGGCAGAGATGTCCTCCCGTACGTCCTCGAGGTTGACGGACTCCGGAACGCCTTGCAAGAGGATGAAGGAAGCGGACTTGACGAGGGGGAGGGCAGAGGAGAAGATGATGCAGGTGATGATGAGTGAAATGATGGGGTCCGAGTAGTACCGGTATTGCCAGGTCGTGAGCCAGATGATCAAACCCGAGCCGATAACTCCAAGGTTCCCGAGGGCGTCGCCCATAACATGAAGAACGAGAGCTCGCATGTTCATCGAACCATGGCTGTGGCGACGCTGCGACTTTGCAGCTTCTAGATCTACGGCGTGGGTATGCTTGAAGGGTTCACGGCCATGGTCATGGTCGCGTGCACGCCCATCGCCATGCTCGTGGGGTGATATGGACCTTCCCCGGACATAGGGGGTACCAGTACCACTATTGACTTCCGTGATGTCGTCCATAACTCCAGGGGCAATGTGAATCGAGTTGTGTCGAGAATGAGAACGGGCTGGGCGGCCTCGAGCGGACGAAGACGAACGCCTGTGAGCAAGTGGGGACACGCTGGGTGGCGGAGAAGAAGCCAGGGATTGTGCAGTTGCGACAACGGCTGCACGGGTCTGCGCTGGATGGCCGAAGAGTGAGGAGACCGAGGGGGAGCGAGAACGGGCACGGCGTCCATTTCCGTTTCCGGTGGGTGTACTGATTGCCGAAGATGCGTTGATGAGTAGTGGATCGGTTTCAGAGTTTTGATGCGGGGACGGCTGCTTCTGGCGGTTGGTGGATAACGAATGTTTGTGGTCATGGTCACCATGCCCATGAGAGTGCCCATGAGAATCCCCGTGATCTGTGAACGACAGGTGAGTGACAAGTTGGAGAAGGTAAAGGCATTTGAACCGTCGGCGATAAGGTCGCACATAACGGAGAATGGTGCACATTGTGACAGTCCGTAGACAGAAAACGTACCGTGGAATAAGAATAGACCAACAATGTTGCTACCTAACCCAAAACACCCTAAAATCACGACGAGCTTGGGATTTGATACCTCTGCGGATATCTAAATGAGCTCGCACTCGCCGTATCAAATGAGACTGACTGACCTGGCACATTGACGAAGCGCTCAATAGCCTCCATGAATATGCTGAAACAAAGAGCGAGAAGGAATGTGGCGTTGACAAGTGCGGCAAGAATTTCCGCACGGTGCCAGCCGTAGGAGTAGGCAGTAGAGGCATTCTTTCCTGTAAGCTAGTTAAGAAACTGCTTTTAGCTCGTGTTCCGTTATGAACCAAAGGTAGAGACGCACCTTGATTGCGTAGAGCGCCACCGCCAGGCTCATCACATCGCTACACCCGGAGTAAGCGTCAGAAAGACGAGGAGAAGGTGCGGGCATACTTGAGCATATGGAAAGAGTCTGCGACGAGAGCAAGTGAGCCCACGGCATAGCCTGAGCGGGAGTGTCAGCGCGGGTGGAGAGTAGGTGAGCAGGCGAGGTGAATTCGATGTGACCTGTGATAAGTTCTGCGAAGAAGAAGCAGACATCAATTGCCAGGAGGATATAAATCTTCGTTGTGCGAGAGAGGCCCATCGTCGCAGTGGTTGGGTGGGGGAGAGGGGAGGGGACAAGGAGCGGTTGGGAGTGATTAGTGAGCGGAGCGGGCGGTAGCCGGGAGAGAGGTTGAGAAGCTTGAGATCGGATGGGATCCCACGCGTTCCGGCGCGCCCTGACTCCGTTGGCGTCGTCTTCAAGACGTGACTTCAAGACACGACACGATGACAAGACGATGACAAGACGGGATGACAGTGAGGATCCGTCTGAAAGTAAATACATCTTATATTTCATTCTATATTAGCTGATATTTTAATAATAATTGTTGGAACACCAGGTGACCAAAGGATCCACTGCAGTACCAGAATCTTCAGCCAAAGAGTGGGCACGTTGATCTCAAGTGCCCCCTTCTGCCACCGCGACGTCAAGCGGGTCGCGTTGGTGAGGGATCGGGGGCTCTTTTACATCTGTTGGACCTCGGCTGTTTCGTGCGTTCACCGTTTTATACCCTCCAGGCACGTCCAGGCACGGAACCACCGGTCAGCCGTCAGTAGTACTAGAGTAGAATATTCAATCTTATTGCCAGTGCCAGATGTGCGTGCGACAATCCCAACTAGAACTTGCAATCACAGCTGGATCACTCAGAGACCAGGCGCACCCGACCACAAATTCCGTGTGTTTGTCGTGTATCGCCACGAGATTCGGGATACCCGGCTGGGGGTTAATATTCCACCTGTGTCGTCACGCCGTATCAGCTCGTCACATCCATCTCGATCGTGCGCGGAACCTACGCACACTCTGCACGTCATGTCATAACTCGCACTCGCGAGAACATCCCCCGAATAGTTACTCCACCGCACCTTCCGCACCGCGTACTCGTGTCCGCGAAGCTCTCTTAGGTTCGTTCCGCCCACTTGTGGCCCCGTAGCCGCGCCAGTTTTGACCATCCGACAGTCCCAGACTTTGATCAATTTGTCCACCGATCCCGTGGCTAACACATAGGGCTGGTACTTATTCCAGTCAAGGCTCAATACTTCTGTGGCGTGAGCTTGAATTGTAAGTGCAGGAGCCGCTGGATGGGGTAGGTGAGAAGGGGCACGAAGGTCGAATATGCGGACCGTCCCGTCGGTCGAACACGATGCGACGACGTCTGGTTCATGAGGAGAGAACAGTGCTTGGTATACACATGTCTGATGTGCAGGTATGGCGTGGATCGAATGTGGCCGGTCCGGAGTCCACTGCGAGTCAAAATTTCAGATGCCAGACTCAGTGGAAGACCTGCACCGCTCACCAAGCGAATGAAGCCATCCCACGATCCCGAACAAAATGTTGTCTTATTTATGTTCGACCAGTCTACGGAGTAAACTTCTTTGGTGTGTTCACGCCAGATGCGAATGGGATGGTCCTATCTGGAGACGTCATTCAGAATGAAAATCTGATCTCGAAAGAAACTACGTAACTACTAGCGTTACGTCCCATAAGCGGATACTGCCGTCCCCAGACGCAGTAACAATCTGGTTCTCGTGAGTTTCTGACCAGGCGAGATCGAAAAGTGCGTCTTGCGTATCAAACCTAGTAAGGGTTAGGAAAAACACTTTGAAGTATACCGATTCGATACATACGTTTTGTCTATTTGTCCTCGCACTGGCACAGTGCCTCCACCGACTAGGGATGCGACTTGCAGCTTCCCGTTGCCAACTAGACCATAGTTCGCAGCTGTAGCGATAGCTAGTCGATTATCAAAGAACGGAGACCAGGCAGCCTGGCTATGCACGAATGGAGGCGTATGCAGTACTGCGAATGGTTCCATCCAACCTTGTAGCGTAATGAGGCTGGTGAGGGGGAATGACTTTGGTCTGTGCCTCTCGCTTTCTCATTTCGCGCATCACGGTGCGATCGACCTACTTTGTTAGAATGGCTCACCTATATCCGCCACGGCCAAATTACCCACCCGTGAAGCCACCTGAACCAATGGGGATCAAATTGACCGAGACTGAGAGCAAGATCTGCGCGAATTTGGACGAGTTTTGTGAGCAACGTGCACGAGAGCGTCCAGAAGAGGAACCGGTTGTATGTCGTATCGCTGGAGGATGGGTTCGAGACAAGGTGCGGTCCAGATTTTTGCTCTTCTGGGACAACCTGTACTGACGGTCGAATTATAGCTACTGGAAATCGAATGCAATGATATTGATATAGCACTCTCGACCATGACCGGGCAGACTTTTGCCCAGGCGCTTGCGGATAATGGGATAATACCAAACGCTGGAACGACAATCGCCAGTAATCCTGAGCAGTCGAAGCATTTAGAAACTACAAAAGTCAAACTGGAAGGGTTAGAAGTGGATCTGGTGAACCTGCGAAGTGAAAAGTATACCGCAGACAGTCGGATCCCTATCATGGTAAATACTCCGAATTATTTCTGGCTGCGTTCAAACTGATACAATGACTATAGGAGTTTGGAACGCCTCTAGAGGACGCCCAAAGACGCGACCTGACCATCAACGCACTATTCTACAATATTCATTCGAACAAAGTGGAAGATTTGACGGGTAAGGTCGGTTGATCTCTCCATCGCCTATCCAAACTCTCACCACTAGTTTATATAGGGGTTGGACGACCTAAAAAATGGCGTCGTGCGAACTCCACTTGAGCCAAAAACGACGTTCGATGATGATCCCTTGCGGGTCTTGCGATGTGTGCGGTTCGCCAGTAGACTCGGGTATGTGGTGGAAGAGAGTACCGCACAGGCCGGAAGGGATAAGCAGATCCACCACGTCTTGGCGACCAAGATCAGTCGCGAACGCGTCGCAGAAGAATTGGATAAAATGATCAAAGGTGCGTTTGTTGCTCCGTCAGGTACAAGCGACTAATCATATACAGGCAGAGATCCCCTTTACTCTATTCAGCTTCTTCATGACCTCGACTTGCTCAGTTCCGTGTTCATCCTTTCACCTCAAGCCCAACAGTCGCTCTCCGGCCCCATCGGTCCTTGGTCATTATCCCTCGCGGGTGTAGCATCGATCGATATTCTATTACGATCCAGCCCTGCCCCGGCTCTCCACCCGTCTCTCCTCAAACTCGCGTCGGAGGACAAGTCAACAAGAGCGAGGTTGACCCTTGCATCCGCCCTTTTGCCATTTCGAGGTTTGGTGTACCAGCAGAAGAAAGGCACCGCCCTTGCTGTCGAGAGTGTCCTGAAGGAAGGGCTGAAGGTACGTTCGCGAAACAACCCTGTTCGCAGTACCTTATCGAATGGCGCATTCGCCGTTCTATAGCTGGGCACGCAAAATCACTATGCAGATGGAATACCACAGCTCTACCTGGCGACTGAACTATTAAAATCAACTATCGCCAATCAGGCTGTCCTCTCCAGTCGGGTGAAATTGGGTACCTTCGTTGGATTGGGACACAATATTTATTACTGACCGTTCGATTAGGATTACTACTGCGACAGAAGAGTATCCATAATCCTATAACTGGCTCCCACTGGTCCACCTCGATTCTGTTCGCTCTTGTACAGGAGATGGCTGACTGCTGGACCCAGGCGGGCGAATACCAAGGTATACACTCTCCTCGTATTGGGAACTCCCCGCGCTGACTCGTCGCAGACGAGCTCGCCGCAGCCCTCTTCAAAAAGTATACGGCATTCGTCAACCAGATCGAAGAATATAAACTTCAAGATGCAGTAGACTCCCCTCCATTGCTCTCTGTACGTAGCTGCTCACCCTCTTGCATAGACAAAGGGGTCTCACATCTTATAAAGGGCAAGGCGGTCTGCGACATCCTGGGGATTTCTCCCGGTCCGAGGGTCAAGGGCATCCTTGACCAGGTCATAGAATGGCAGTTAGAGAACCCTGGGCTTGGTGTGGAAGAATGTAATGTGTGGCTGAAAACGCAGGCCGATGCTGGGGAGTTTGGAGACCTAACGGCGGCTGCGCAGGCCAAGGATGGGGAAGGAAGTAGGAAGAAGCGTAAGATTGCATAGAATACACATTAGTGTTTACTAGGAAATGCCTGAATGAGTTTCAGGACTGGAGGATTCCTGCAGTAACGACCCATACCTCCGTCGTGATTTGAGCACTCCCCTGAACCCCTCACTGAAGCTGCCATTAGTTGTGCTGTTTTGGACCACTCCAAGTCACGTGAATGTTTGATAATATTTTCTTTTCCTCTCTGCTCCAGTGGGACACATGCGATTTGATCATTGACCTTCGGTGAGTGGTTATGGATAACTTATGATAAACTGGTACAGTGTGATTTTTGGTTCGTTCAATGATTATTCAGTAAACTTCTCTCCGGGCTCTGGGTGGACGTTCCTATTACCGTGTATATGACAAGGATTGTGTGCATAATTTTCGTGTCACGACACATACAAGAATGAGCTCACATCTTGACCCACTTTCCTGGCGTAACGCCAACGAGCTGAGCAAAGCATTCATCACGGCCTCCGATCCAGCGGAAACGCTCCTCCTTCGCCATAGGTTCACCGTTGTCTCCTGCCATGAACGGAGCAGACACATGAGTACCCTCGGCCAGTCCAATTTCGCCAGTTGGGATTCCGACACTGCGCTTCTCAACTATTGCTTCTCCGATGTCGTTGCCCTTCTGATCAGTGCGGACGAGGTACTTGATTTGCATGCCCCGGCCAGTTTTCTTGATGCTTCGAATGTCCTGAAGTGGAATCTTGAGTTTGATGTTGGAGCTCAAAGCGGAAGTGAAGAGGACCATGGTGGGAGTTGTCGTCAGCATACCCATGGACGCTTGATATTGTGCGGCGTAGGCTGAACGGGATAGTTAGCACCTCCGAGTGGAGAAATAAGAAACAACCCACTCTTCACTAGATGTCCCGGGTGCTCGTCATGACCTGGAAGAGCGTGATTCTCTCCCTTCATCATCCGTTTACCCTCTTCGACCCAGATCAATCCCTTGCTGACCTTGTCCCGCAGCCCGCCTTTCCTCTTTCTCTCTTCCTCGTTCCCGCTCTCGCCCTGATCCTCTTTACCGTTGACAGTCTCACCAGTGCCAACATCGATGTATGGACCGCTCATTTGCCCGACGGTCGCGCTCCCAATGGAGGCGATGCTGGCAGTGGGGCTATTGCACTCGGCAGTCGCTCCTCGACGGTTCTTCCTCTTGTTACGGAGAGGGGAAGGGAGCACCGTCTCACCTCGTGCAAAGCGTTGGCCAACGATATCCATCGCGAACTCGGCATCAGTAGGAACATCGCCGAGTGGTGGGGGAATGCGCGAAAGATGCTCGAGAGGAAGAGCCTGGATAACGGTGGGGAGGAACCAGAATGCGATACCGAGTACTGCGTAAATTCCTTTGGCTAGTACTTGAGCTGGGGTGAATGTCATGAAAATGATTGAGAGGAACAGAACAATCGCGTAACGGCGGGTGGCTTCTGGTCGTCTCCAACGCGCAACGCTTTAGAGTGTCGTCAGTCTCTATCACACAACCCTTGTGGTACGTTCTCACTTCACCAGTCGTTCATGAAAGTCCGCGATTTCCTCCATAGTGGCGAGTGCAAAACGCCGGAAGCTAGCATCTTCGATCTCTTCTTCTTTAGACCTGGGTTCACTTTGTACTGGAGAGACGTCGTTCTGAACCATCGCCTTCGCTCTTTTCTTCTTACCCCTGACTACGATTCGCCAAACTCGCCAGACATCCCTGGGAGCACGTTAAACATGTATGGAGATGAGAGGTGAGAGTATATCACACCTCAAACCAAGACCAGAACCAGTATGAGTATCCAACTGGATGGTAAGGGCATCAGCAACAGCGTCAGCCCGCTCAGCTGCGAGACGTCTTGACCGAAGTTCTGAGGCGGTAGGATATTTGAAGATGCCCCGGCGGAGGATTTCGTAGAGAGTTCGTGCTAGAAGGGCGGGGACGAGGTTGTTGTACCACCAGAGCACCCAGAAGAGCTGCGGGTCTGTAAGTGACCGAATGGGGGACAAAGGAAAATGCCTCCTACTGAGCAGTAGATGAAGCTGCGCTGGGGTTTAGACCAAGTCGCCAATAGCGACATTCGCTGTATTAACGGGGTGTACAGCGGGTAGGTGCAAAGGAAAAGCCGACTAGAAGTCTGGAGGGAACCCGTAAGTATCTGTCGGGTGCTTCGGCGTGGATAAACTTACGGCCTGCATAGTTCCGAGACTAAATTGATAGGTTTTACGATGGGCAGGAGGTAGATAGTTAACGAGCCATTCCTGTTAAGGAAGTGAGCGTACTGGTTCTCAAGTTGTTGCATGAGACTGTACCATTGCAATATACTCCGCAGGAGTTTGCCCTGGCCACTGACCCTCGGTCATCATTGTCACGAAAGCGCCAGAAGACTTATGAACGGCATCCACGACGTCAGATGCAATCCTTTTTGTGACATCAATGACAGGTGGGTGGGTCATTTTTTCTGTGCTTGTGGGTGGAAAGCTGGTGTCTAGGTTCTTGCTGCCCGAAACAGTCACCGCGTCGGGGTCGAAGCGCCATTCCTCGCCATCTTCATCATTGAGAGTTGTAGTGGCGCTCATCGTCTCAATGTCTTCGTATTCATTTTCTGTAACGACCACCGGTCGGTCGGAGTTGGCTCCTGCACGAGCTTTTCCCTCGGCGGGAGGAAGGTCTACAGGGCTACGTACTTCGTGGACTTGCTGTACACAAGGTATATATCAATATCCTACATAGACCTCAATAAACAGGAACGTACCCTAGAGAAGATCCGCAAGAAGCGCTCAATTTCCTGATCTTCCCATTGCTTTCTGAGTTCTGCTGTTGACAGATGTTCAAGCTCAGAGCTGGAATCCTGATCGACCGAGTCGTGTTCGCGCGCCGCGGCCTCCTTGACGGCGTAAAGTGGTTGCTGGATTGCCTCGAGGACTGGGCGAGGTACCAAGCTGGATGAATGGGATGCGTTGGGCACTGCAAAAGTGTCCTCCGTACGTGCAATATCCCCCGCAGGTTCTGAATTCTCGACGGGGGGAGTAGCATCCGAGCGCGGCTCTGTTCTGGGAGACTGAGGGGGGGTCAAGGGATGAAGGACGGGGACGTTGGTATTCTCGGTAACGGGAGGTGGAGTGGTGGGTTGTGTGTTGGTCGCAGTGTGATAATAGGGTGAGTTGGCATTAATGGAGACCTGCTCCTTTACATTATTTGGCGAGGAACTAGATTTCATAATGGGAGCCGGGTCATTGGAATCATTATCGAGAGACCGTTGCTTTGCGTGTTTGTCACGCCGGTGCTTGGTGAGCGGTGCCCAGAGTCGAGACATTATGGAGCTGTGCGCACTGCGCCAAAGCGAGGGGTATCTGTGTGTGAAAGCACTGAGGAAAGGTGTGGAAGAGTGGAAGAGAAGTGGGTTCAGGACAAGCCTGCCCGCTCATGTACGTTCACCATGGAGCCTCCGACGTCATGGTGTTGCGCCCACCACAAGCGAGCTCTGCCAGTCTGCGTCAGTATGAGATAGTGCTGATACCTGTAATACCCTAGACTGCCTGCTTGTCTTGGAGGTGGTGGAGGAACGAATGGACCCGCCGGTGAGCCGACGTCCGGTACCGCGGAGAGGGGGCTCTACATCAAGCATGATAGTAAGTTTAGTACTAGATATGGATAGACGAGGCTGCCTATAGGACGCAGGTCACTACTAAGGGACGAGTTTTCTGTGACATAATTCGTGTCGAAGAAAACGATGAACAGCCCGTATTTCGACAAGTACTCTTTCAAAACGCGAGTTCCACGCCCTGAATTCCTCCACTGAGGGGAAGGTCCATTGAGCATGTGCTAATATGTGGAGTAATGGTAGCCGTTCAAATTGAGGAACTTGAAACAATCTGTCTACAACACGGGTTACTCCCTAAAAAAACCTACTAACACCAATCACCTCCAAATCAAAGCAAAGCAAGGGGATCGAGGGGATCTGAAATAATTCACCCTGAACATACCGCTCGACCTCTCGTTGCCATTCCCTAGTGGTCCCCACAATGGTACGACGGACGTACATAAGGTTGAAGGCACCCAGGTCATGACGGTTTTAGGGTTCTACTATGGGAGGGTACGCCCTTTTGAGGAGGACAATATGGGGCACCCTTCGATGTACCTAGGCCAGGAAGTGAGGAATATAATTTGGTGAGTATTTTTCCAGGCTTGAGTGCGCGGTTCTGCTGCTGGATCAGCACCAGTGTGGTGCGCGAGGCTCAGTCCCCAGTGCGCTAGTATTCCTGACACTGACGAGTCTCATTAATTCACGTTAACCCACTGTTCAGAGCTAACATCTTTTTATAGTTCGAAGGCCTGACGAACCTACAAGATGGGACTGTCCATGGTAGAACCACATCCGATAATTCAATTCACGACCCTGACAGAATGAATTATAGGTAAGTGTAATACTAGTACTGCCTCCCGATAAAGCATGCTCACCCAGAAAGACGTTAGAGGAACCTCGATAAATAGAAGAGTGAAGATACGGTTAGTAACAGCAACTAGCAATCAGGTGGATGGATTCCTTCCGACCCACCCCTGCTCCCACCATCCCACTCAGTTCAAAGCACTGTCAGTAGTAGTATCTGTTCCCATGTCGGGGGCCAGAGGGACACAACGGTGGCTATTCATCTCCCGAGTCGGATACCTGTGCTTCTGGCCATGGGGAGGAGCAGGTTGATCACGAAAACCCGAAGGAGACAAAAAAGGAAGATTCAAATATGATGCACCTGGTATCTACCAATGCAAAGTGGAATTAACGCAAATGACGAATCGCATCCTTCTTGTTCTTCCACCAAGTTGACCTATCGAGTGTGGAGAGGCAGCACTCGAATCTGTCATCGGCTTTCTGTGGAAAGCCATCATAGCCAAGGAGAGCTGGAAGGGACCGGAAAGCTGATGCTCTTGATCTCTGTGAGCCTGAGCGGACAAATGAGTGCTTCTAGGCTGACTCTGTTCTTTGAAACCCTAAGGGACTTATTGGTATACGAAGTCGGTCCACCACGCCGCGTGCACGTCGCCTGCAACTTGGGAGGATCGGGCCCGTATTCAACTGCTGGATATTTCCGGACCTATCATAGCTTCTGTGTCCCAACCTCTGCCGTGTCGGACAACCTGCGATCGATGGCGTAGTACACCACAATAACAGTTTTTATTCCACATGTGACTACCCGTGTGGTGACGTAATCCCCAGCTTACTGTATTATCTATAGAGCGGACGATGAGCCGAGGAACTCACGGATCATCCCCACAATGCGTGGGCCGGGGGTTGGGGTTGAGGGAGCATCGATCGTAGGTAAACAGATCGGATCGATTTAGTTATATTGCTAATAGAGGCATTGCCTGCGATCCTCCCGCCCCTCCCCTTCCCACTCCCCCCTAGGCCCTTTTCGTCACGTCAACCTGACGCAAACGCCACCTTCTTGTGTGGTCGTACGATTGTTGACACGTTCCTTCTATCGACATTGATGCTCTTCGACTTGTTTCGCCGTCGCCACCGAATGAGATTCGAACACAATCCGGGTGGCTTCTTGGCCCTTCTCTTCCAGTCATGTTGCCGCAATGCCACCGCCCATTAGTCTTCCAGCATCCAACTCATTAATTTATTCACCAATCATCATCTACTAACTCATTCTTGCGGGTCATAGAGCCAGAACAGTTGTCCTCTTGTTGCTCATCTGGATCATTTGTTCATCCCAACCGTTTGAAGAGTGAGACATAGAGATATCGGGAGTGCGGGACAACGTGCTCTTCCACTAGAGGTTTCTCTGCGTGATGCCCGACTCAGAGGCGGGCGACGAGCCAGATCAGGGTATTGACATTGCCCGGTGGGAGGTTGTAGGAAGAGAAAAGGTGGCCAAGCAGGAAATTGAACCCCGGTCTCTGCGGATCCAGCAGCAGCGCCCTAAACCACTGGGCTACTGGACCTATAATGGGTGAGGAATCATCAACTCAACAGAGGTGGATGCGTGTTGTATTTAGTTGGATCTGCATCCTGCTGTACGGAAGGGCTCCTCTTGTGATGCCTGACTGTTGGGTCATTGAGAGCAAGAGCACCAGTCGCATATTCGCGACGGACACTATCTACTATATTTGACTAACAGTCCATGAAGTAGATCAATCGTACAAACAGTGCTGGGTTAGGGCTTTCGACCCGGCGCCGGGCCTACCGCATTGAACAAGAACATGGAGGTGCTCACGAACAGAGAAGGGGGCATAGACATAGGAGGAAAAAATAGTGGCATACAGGGAGCGCAGTTAGTAACCTCTTGCCCTCGCAGGAGGTGGAAAAGTGTGATCTGTTCGACATTGAAGTGGGGAGGTTCCGTTGGCGCCGTTTTCACAGACATGAGTATTTCGATCTGGTGCCGTTCCACTCTCCCACTCAGTTTGGATTACTGTCTCAGGGAGTGTCAGCACCAGCATCCGGTCCCACGGCCATGGCTGGAGTGGCTGGGAGTGGAACAATGCATCGGTGACGGTTCATCTCCCCAATCGAATAAATGCGGCTGTGACTACGGGGGAGGTGTATGTTAACCGGGGAACCCCAAAAGGTACGTAAAGGCAAGCGACGCACCAAGTAATGCACCGGTCCGCTAGCCCAAAGTGGAATTTCCGCAAATGGCGCACTGCATCCTTCTTATTCTTCCACCATACCCTCTTACCGACTGTGCAAAGGCAGCACTCAAAGCCGTCATCGGCCTTCTCCAAAAAACCATCGTATGCCCAACGGGGCTCGAAGCCGCCTGGAAAGTTCATGCGCTCGATCTCGGTGAGCTTGAGACGGCGAACGAGAGCCTCCAGAGAGATGCCATCCCCGAAGAGTGTGAGAATCCACTGGCAGGCAAAGTCGGTACCACCACGCCGACGGCACGAGGCCTGCAGCTTGATAGGATCTGGCTCGTACTCGGCTGCTGGCTTCTTGCCAGGTTGGTCATAGACCCTCCGTTTCGACCTGGACCGTGCGCGAACAATCCGGGGTTGGTGGCGTGCTACTCTGTGGGGTTGTGCTCGCTGGTGCTGGTCGTAATTCAAGGGAGAAAGGAAGGACGCAGGCACAGGTGCCGCAGATCTCTCTTCGGATTCACAATTGGAAACCAATGGGTCCCCAAGGGACTGCGTCTCTACAGTCACATTTCCAGAGACCGACTATTCGAAACCAGTCAGCTGATATCAGACGGTCTGGAGGGAGGAATATGAAATGAGTTGATTAGGGATGAACTTACACCATCAATCCCATCAAACAATGGGAATTGGGATGAGAAATTGGTTGGATTCGAGGAATTCTCTGACGATGGAAGGTCGAGGGAGGGTCCAATCCAATCAAACCAGTAATCAATCATATGTTCAGGAGTTTGGTGTATATTCATCGAATTATCTGTGGTCTCAACCGGCTGGTCTGGTGTTGAGCGGACTGGCCATCGTGCAAAAGGCGAACTGAGTGCGGTGTCTGTAGATGTAAAATTGGCGTAAGCAGTAGTGTAGTGATAATCAAATCTCTCTCCACTGTCCGCAGCGTCATAGGGAATAGGGGCAGAATGTAAGTCCGTTGGGGGTAGGCGGACGTCGCAGTCACAGGAAGTGGCGTAGTGCATGCACATAATGCCACCTAATTACTGTATGTGGTTTTTGTGAGGCCCACAGGTCATCACGGTTAGGTAGCACTTACCGCTGTGGGTTGCTTGAGGCTGCCACAGAGTCTGAACGACAGTATAAGATGGCTAGTTGACGAAGGGATAAGGGCAGCAAGCTACCTTACGGTATTGGTGACAAGTGGTTTTATACACCAACGGGGCTTGTGCAGTGCGGCGGCCGTAGTCGGAGGGTGTGGCTGGGCAGCAGGAGCAGGGAGAGGGATCGAATGGGAAGCGAGTGAGGGGGAGGGATCGAATGGGAAGCGAGTGACTGATGTAGTCGGAGGGGCGTTCGTTCGCTCGTTCGTTCGTTCATTCGTTCGTTCGCTCGTTCGTTCGTTCATTCGTTCGTTCGTTCATTCGTTCGTTCGTTCATTCGTTCGTTCGTTCATTCGTTCGTTCGATTGGTCGTTCGGTCGGTTGTTTCTTCGTTAGTTCGTTGACGGGTCTTCGCTCGCGTGGCGTCTATTCAGTCATCAGCATTCAGTCAGCGTGATAGAGCACGCACTATCACTGCCCAAAAACCGCCCGTGCCAATGGCCATGGGTCCCACGTCAAACCCTCTACTGCCATCCTCACTCAGGTCTGAATGTCCAATGGCCATGGGTCCCACGTCAAACCCTCTACTGCCGTCCTCACTCAGGTCTGAATGTCCTCACTCAGGTCTGAATGTCCTCACTCAGGTCTGAATGTCAGCCCCTCCGATTCCCACTGCACCTCTTCTACATCAAGCGCTCAGTATTCAAACTCACAAATGGCCTAGCGCCCCGAAGGTGGAGCGGCACGGTACGTCGTTTAATTTCTACTTCCAGCGTCACCCCTCCACCCCGTTTCCTCCCTTTCAGTTCCAGTCAACCCCCACTCAACGGCCTCCGTCGGTCATCTTTCGCTGGCCAGCCACACCCCCATCGGCCTTTCCTCACGTCCCTCCCTTCTCAACCAATTTCATCTACATGAGTGGCACCTTTCCTATTCAACTGCTTGTGCAGACCCTGCACTTCTGCGATTAGGTGCACAGCAGGTCCTTTGTTCCTGTTCCGTTTTCTTGTCCTCGTGCCACATTCTTTGTCCCCACTTCACGAGATGCCACGAGTTCTGTATCTCTATCATTCTTGATTGAAACAAGGTGCAGAAGTGGGGTCCAGCTCTCTCAGTTATTTACCTTTCCACCCCACAAGTGGAAGGAGGCGAGGCTAGCCAATGGCCAAGGAGTTGCTAGAACCGTTGCACGGAAGCAACGGCCTGGACCCAAGTTCGACCTCAGTGATTGCCATCAACTCTCATGACCACTACAAGTTAATTAAATTGGTGCAATACTATCGATCATACCTCTCGTTGGCTCGGGGTACTCTCTGCTCTGCTTAGTTACCTATTTACTTTTTATTACTACTACCCAGCCTCATTTGTGTTCAATGTGTGCAACTGTGTTTATACTCGTCTGTCGTTGCTCGATATATATCCGAACCACCGCACTGCGACCCATCCATTGCCACCCCCGTTGGCTGCTCAGTCGCTCAGCGTTCCGTCCGGGAGGCGCTCGCTAATCTCACGATGCCGCCCCAGATTATTTCCATATTAAGTTTCTCACTCACATGGCTCCTCCGCCAGCCACCAACAACCAAAGCAAGTTGAGAAGATCATCGCAGGCTGAATCGGGTCGAATGTGTGGGCGAGACGTGCTACAGAGATCTTGCAGTGGATCGTATCTGGTCCCCTTTCGCTCTCTTCCACCTGATCCTGAATGGATCCCTTACTGACGAGAACAGGAACTGTGCGGTCCAGAAAAAGGTGTCTCTAACCCATCATTTCATTCAATAATAATCAGACAGCAGGGCAGGAAGGTTGTCCTCTTGTTGCTCATCCACACCTTCTGTTCACACCAATATAATGGGTATTCTGCACCTGGGTTGCACCTCTTGGAGCAACCGTCTTCGTGCTCACCAGTCTTATGCTCCTTGTCAGCTTTGCCCACGCACGAATGGAGACCTGTCACAAGCGACTCGAATATGAAGTCGTGGCTCCTCCTTCGGCTCGTGGACTATTATCTAGCGGAAGTACGTGTGCCTCCTTTGTGGGCCGTCTTTGGTCAATCTCTCCTAGGCCTTACATCATTTGGGAGCACAAGAGTTCAAAGAGAATGACATATGTGCTTACCTTGTTTCAAATACCTGACAGAAATAGCGAGAGCCCTTGTGGATCTAAGGGAGTAACAAGCGATAAGGACTTTAAGGCTTTACACCGGTTCCTGGATGAAGAAATCGAGCACAGTTGTCCAGATTGTCTAGTTGAACTCGACTTATTCACTACTAACCTATTCTCGCGGGTCATAGGTCAAAACAGTTGTCCTCTTGTTGCTCATCCGGATCATTTGTTCATCCCAACCGTTAAGAGTGAGACAGAGAGATATCGGGAGTGCGGGACAACGTGTGCCCTTCCACTGGAGGTTTCTCCGCATGCCCGACTCGGAGGCGGGCGACAAGCCAGATCAGGGCATATTAATATTACCATTGGCCGATGGGAGATTGTAGAGAGAGAAAAGATGACCCAGCAGGAAATCGAACCCCAGTCTCTGCGAATCTAGCGGCAGCGCACTGGGCTACTGGACCGATAATGGGTGAGGAATCACCAACTCAACAGGGATGGTGATGTGGACGCGTGTTGTATCTAGTTAGGTCTGCATCCTACTGTAAGGAAGGGGGCCTCTTGTGATGCCTGGCCGTTGGGAGCAAGAGCACCGGCCGGGAGATGTCCCATATTCGCTACGGACACAATCTACTATATTTGACTAACAGTCCATGAAGTAGATCAATCATACAAACAGTGCTGCATTAGGGCTTTTGGTCCGGAGCCAGGCCCACCGCATTGAACAAGGACATAGAGGTGCATACGAACAGAGAGGAGGGCATAAACATAGAAGGAGAAATAGTGTAATACAGGGAACGCAGTTAGTAGCCTCTTGCCCTCGCAGGAGGTGGGAAAGTGTGATCTGTTCGATATCGAGGTGATGAGGTGGTGTTGGTACCAATGTCACAGACATGAGTATTTCGATCTGGTGCCGTTCCACTCTCCCACTCAGTTTGGAATACTGCCTAAGGGGATGTCAGCACCAGCATCCGGTCTCACGGCCGTCGCTGGAGTGGCTGGGAGTGGAACAATGCACCGATGACTGTTCATCTCCCCAGTCGAATAAATGCGGTTGTGGCTACGGGGGTGGTGTCTGTTAACCGAGGAACCCCAAAGGTACGTACGTAAAGGCAAGCGACATGACCCACCAAGTAATGCATGCACCGGTCCGCTAGCCCAAAGTGGAATTTCCGCAAATGGCGCACTGAATCCTTCTTATTCTTCCACCATACCCTCTTACCGACTGTGCAAAGGCAACACTCAAAGCCGTCATCGGCCTTCTCCAAAAAGCCATCGTATGCCCGACGGGGCTCGAAGCCGCCTGGAAAGTTCATGCGCTCGATCTCGGTGAGCTTGAGATGGCGAACGAGAGCCTCCAGAGAGACGCCATCCCCGAAGAGTGTGAGAATCCACTGGCAGGCAAAGTCGGTACCACCACGCCGCCGGCACGAGGCCTGCAGCTTGATAGGATCTGGCTCGTACTCGGCTGCTGGCTTCTTGCCAGGTTGGTCATGGGCCCTCCGTTTCGACCTGGACCGTGCGCGAACAATCCGGGGTTGGTGGCGTGCTACTCCGTGGGGTTGTGATCGCTGCTGGTCGTAATTCAAGGGAGAAAGGAAGGGTGCAGGCACAGGTGCTGCAGATCTCTCTTCGGATTCACAATTGGAAACCAAAGGGCCTCCAAGGGACTGCGTCTCTACCATCACATTTCCAGAGACCGACTATTCAAAACCAGTCAGCTCAGATCAGACAGTCTGGAGGGAGGAATATGAAATGGGTTGATTAGGGGTGAACTCACACCATCAATCCCATTAAATAATGGGAATTGGGATGAGAAATTGACTAGATTCGAGGAATTCTCTGATGAAAGGTCGAGGGAGAGTCCAAGCTGATCAAACCAGTAATCAATTACATGGTCAGGAGGTTGGTGTATATTCATCGAATTATCTGTGGTCTCAACCGGCTGGTCTGGTGTTGAGCGGACTGGCCATTGTGCAGAAGGCGAACTGAGTGCGGTGTCTGTAGACGTAAAGTCGGCGTAAGCGGTAGTGTAGTGACAATTAATTCTCTCTCCACTGTCCGCAACGCCATAGAGAATAGGGGCAGAATATAAGTCCGCTGAGGGTAGGCAGACGTTGCAGTCACAGGAAGTGGAATCGTATATGCACATAGTGCCACCTAATGTACTGTATATGGTTGTTATGAGCTCATGAGGTTCACGGTTAGGTAGCACCTACCGCTGTGAAAGGTTGTGGGTTGCTTGAGGCTGCCACAGAGTCTAAATGACAGCTAATTGACGAAGGTATAAGGGGCAGCAAGCTACCTTACGGTATTCGTGACAAGGATTGAAAGCTGGCTGGGAGAAAAATCGAGCAACTGCACGGAGCATTTATACTCACTCTAGTATGCGCTGTATCACGCTTGAGTGGCAACTTTCCTGTTCTACGGCCTGTGCAGACCCTGCTCTTCGGTCCTTTCTGGTCTCTAACATTCCTTTGTCCTCGTGCCGTTAATCCGGTTGGCGTTCTTTGTCCCCCAGCCACCCCCACACTCGAGTTTCCTCGCCATTGAGTACCGGTGGACAAAAGGTCACGAGGAAATGTATTGACCATTACCAATGGGAGCACTTCCCGGTTGTCCTCTCTATAGGTCTTCTTGGGACGGCTGTGGCCGCGTGGAGGAGTGACCTCAACTGTATTTTCGGGTGCGTCTGGATTCTCTGGTGCATTGGGGCTGCACGGCCCAAGCCAGCCCCCGTCTCAGTTATGTAGCGCTTATCTTACCTTTGTGCCCAGCTATACTGAAAGCACTTGCAGGGCTGCGCGGTCCAGAAAAAGGTGTCTCTAACCCATCATTTCATTCAATAATAATCATCCATTAACTCACCCTTGCAGACAGTAGGGCAGAAAAGTTGTCCTCTTGTTGCTCATCCACACCTTCTGTTCACCCCAACGGGTGTTCTTCACCTGGGTAGCACCTCTCGGAGCAACCATCTTCGTGCTCACCAGTCTTATGCCCCTTATCGGTTTTGCCCATTCATGGATGGAAACCTGTCACAAGCGACTCGAATCTGAGGTAGTGGCTCCTTCGGCTTGCTGCGCGATCTAACGGAAGGACATATGCCTCCTTTGTGGGCCGTCTTTGATCAATCTCTTACATCATTTGGGAGCACGAGAGTTCGAAGAAAATAACATATGTGCTTACCTTCTTTCAAATACCTGACAGAAATAGCCCTAGCCCTTGTGGATCTGGATCTTAGGGAGCTAAGGGCTTAAAGACTTCACACCAGCTCCCGAATGGACAAATCGAGCAAACTTGTGCAGATTGTCTAGTTAAGTCTAGGAGGTAAGGTTGATCTCCAGGCAGGCAGAACGGTGCCAATCCCGTGGCTCTCCGCCAGAGCGTCCACGGCAAAATGCTACTAACTAGATAAATGACTGTTGGGGAATGTGTCATTGTGGCGAATCTAAACCGAAAGCCGGCAAGTTCATTCCTTAGCCAGTTCTGCTTGAGTTGGCGGACGTGGCCATCGGGGGCAACCCCATATAGTCCAATATGTGAATTCAGGGTGGTGTCATTCCTTCCGGAAATGCTGGTATGAGGGCAGCCGGCTGAGCAGAAATGGTGGTCCACTCTCTTAACCCCAAAGAATACTTCTCGAAGATGTAGGGTGTAAGCCAAGGACATGATTTCGACCATGAAGCTGAGCGGTCGTGTAAGGAGCAGTCGATGGTTCCGCTCCAGCCGTCCATAGTAGTGGCACCTCTTCAAGTTAATCAGCATAGCGATCATATAAAGACCATGGATTGCAATTAAAGTACAGAGGAAGCGGTCAGGAGGAGCGGTGAGCCGACGAACCAGATCCATTAAAACTAGACGGAGGAACGGTCGTAAATGGGGAGTACGTAGGCGTGTCGGGTGGGAGATCGGAGTCAAAACATCGAATGGGCAAGCGTTGTGTTCATTCCAATATCCGTTACTAAGAGATTCGCGACCATGACCATGATTATAACCATCCAATCTGTCTAACATGAGCATCCACCCGCGTTTGTGGGGGAGTCGATTCTGATCGGGTCTGGATAGTCCGCGTACCTGTCGAGTTTGATAGGGTTAGGAGGTAAAATATGTAAGAAAGGAGACAAGTGGGGATAGCAAACATACAGCTCGACATCGTTTTCTTGTTGTAGCGCGTTCTTGGCAATAGTTTGGAATGCCTGTTCGACGTTGATGGCCTCCTTAGCGGAGGTCTCAAAATAAGGGATGCTTCCTTTTGACTGGCACCAAGCCATCGCGCGCTTCTGTGTTACCTATACACGATTTACCTCGTCAATCTCACACAACTTGAGAAGCGCCAAGCCACGTACCTGCCGTTTGTTCTCCTCGACGTCAATCTTATTCCCGAGGACGACGAAGGGGAAGTTTTCGGCGTTCTGAGGGTTGGCCTGGATGAGGAACTCGTCACGCCACGAATCGAGCGTCTCGAAGGATTTAGATGAGTTGACGTCGTAGACGAGGACGCAGCAGTCGGCCCCACGATAGAACGCGACACCGAGGGATTGGAAGCGTTCTTGACCGGCGGTATCCCAGAGCTGGGGGCAAATGCGCACGTCAGCAAGAGCGCTGATTAAGAGTGGCCGGTAAATCAATGGCGCGAGATAAAACGCCGGTTCAAGGGAAGTGGGGGATATCGGAAGTGGGCACGCACTTGCATGGTGACGAGACGGTCGTCGACCATGACCTCCTTGGTTAGGCTGAGGAGAAAGGATCATGAGGTCAGCTAGACCCGTGCGGCTCAGAGATGAAAAGGACGGACAAGTCAGCGCCTATTGTTGCCTTGTACTGGTTGTTAAAGCGCTTATTGACGTATTGGTTCATCAGCGACGTCTTGCCGACGCTGCATGAGCCGATGTGGCCAAAATGTCAGTGTTCGCGTCCACGGCGGCTGGGTACTTTCGGAAATGATGAGGCGCAGCAGGTACGTACCCGCTATCACCGAGAATGATAACCTGGGAGAATCAGAGTGAGCAGGAGATGCAGGTGTGCCAAGGAAACCAGATGGAGTGGTTACCTTGAGGAGTACACGGCCCATGAGTTGCTCGATAATTCGTAGAATAAGTGGAATCTGAATGGAAAATAACAGTCGATGCGCTGTAATGCAACCGGGGAGATGTAGGGTGGAGGCCAACTTGAGGACAAAGAAGCGCGCGGGCTATCACTCTCCTCCGTCGTCAGTCGTGTGGCAAGGTCTGAGCCATGTCGTGGCAAGAAGTCCTACGTGGCCGACTCGCCGAGAGAAATACTCGCGAGTCTGCATACGCCAGCATCATCGAACAGTGTGAGCATCACTGGACACGACGCGAGACGACCCCTCTAACCACCTCGAGTAGATCGCAGACTTGCTCAGCAAACCAGGTTATTGAAGACCAGAAATCAGACCCTGCTCAGAGCCACCAGCGTGGCAACCACTCGCTCAAATCCAAACGCATCTACTGTGCTCGTAAATGAAGAGTAAGTGTTCCTCGGCTGCCAGGGAGTGCCTCTAATCAGCTTCCTCGCGCAGTGACCCCGTTCGGACAGCATACATCCAGTCTCTTGAGTCTGAAATCTCTCACCTTCGGGACGAAATGTCGGCTGTCTACAAGACACAGGGCCAGAACGCCCAACGACTACTTGCTATCAATGAGACGCTCCGAGAACGCGAGGAGTCTTCACGTGCAGATACAGAAAGCCTTAGACAAGCACGCGACGAGATTGCCCAACTTCGGCGGAAAGTCGAACAGCACTCCGAGCAGATGGCAGAGAAGGACCGGGTGATTCAGGTGCGTACCGCCTCATTTCTGTTAGTAGCTATTCCGTCGAACGTACTTGCCTCTCAGACACTCAATGACGACGTGAATATGCTCAACCTCGAGTACTCAACGATGGAAGAGCAAAAGGAAGAGTTACGTAAGGACAATGCCACGCTCTTGCAGCGATGGATCGACCGCGTGAACTCTGAAGCAGACAAGATGAACGACGCCAACGCTTTCTACGAGGACATGCAGACGCGCTGGCACCAAACGACGCAGGGGGATGAAGCGTCCAACGGGCGTCTACGAACACGGGCATCACACGACTCGCTGGCATCGACTGGGTCGCTCGTCTCGAACTCGGGAAACGGGTCGCGCCCAAACCAGGGGACGTCCCCGACCAAGGGGGGTCTGGGCGCGGATCCGAAACTTCCCAAAGCT